>VFQQ010000422.1_pt1 | contig 86713 bp, 69 predicted proteins | sample 3512341 | NCBI WGS metagenome assembly VFQQ01 (sample SAMN10412373, study PRJNA504923) | tailings metagenome | isolation source: Relicate 2 Philex TSF1 revegetated site | place: Philippines: Tuba, Benguet | collected 2017-08-29 | reverse complement strand
GTGAACACGGCGGGGCTGCGGTCTTTGTGAGGCGGGATGCGGGTGAGGGCACCCGCGCTCCGGTTGCTCAAGGCAAATCAAACAACGTCAGCGCCCGCGCCATCACTTCGTGAACGAAGCTGAGAGGGACTTTGCAGACGGGTTGCCAGCGGCGTTCCTTCCAGTCCTGCGAGCGAATATGATCGCAGAGCACGACGCCATTCACGGGCAAACCGGCGGGAACGGCGAGTTCAAAGGGGTAACCTTTCACCTTGCTGGTGATGGGACAGAAGACGGCGAGGCCGGTTTTTTCGTTGTAGCGGGTATGACTGAGGACGATGGCGGGACGGCGCCCAGCCTGTTCGCGACCTGCCTGGGGATCGAACACCAGCCAGCCGAGGGCGCCGAGTTCGGGGACTGGAGGTGTTTTCTTTTTCATGGCGGCACGATCTCCCGGCCCGTGTCAGCGCCCCAGTCCGTGGCTGGATGGAGGTTGTCAGGGGTGACTTTGTCCAGGAGATCATCCAGCTTTAGCCGCTTTGGCGCGGGTTTCACCATGAGACCGGACGCGCCCACTTTGAGGACGACCGGATCACCCTCTTGAACGTGGATTTGCTTCGCGACAGCCAGCGGGATGCGCAGGGCAAGGCTGTTGCCCCATTTTTGAATCGTGGCGGTCATGTTTCTACATTGAGGCTACGAGACGGAGCTGTCAAGGAGGCGGTTCATGAATCACCCTGGAGGCATCGGGTGATCCGTGTGAACACGGCGGGGCTGCGGTCTTTGTGAGGCGGGATGCGGGTGAGGGCACCCGCGCTCCGGTTACTCGCCGGCGGTTTGCGCCTTGAACATGGCGTTGGCGCGGTCGCCGCCGCTGAGGACATAGGCGAGCAGGTCGAGCACCTCTTCCTTGGTCAGCATGTTGAGCAGCATTGGCGGCATGGGGGAAATTTTGCTGACTTCGATGCTCTTGACCTCCTTGCGGTCGATGGTGGCGCGCTGGTCGGGGTCGCTGAGGTCGGTGTTGAGGGTGACGTTGTCGCCGCTGAGGTTGACGACGACGCCGGAGAAGACTTCGCCATTGTTTTTGGTGACGATGATGGGGGCGAACTGCTCGTTGATCTCCTTGCTGGGGTTGATGATTTGATCGAGCAGGTCGTGCGCGCTGTAACGACCGCCGGCGCCGGTGAGGTCGGGGCCGGTCATGCCGCCCTCGTTGCCAAAGCGATGGCAAGCAAAACAGGCGGCGGCGCCGAACATCTTGCGGCCGTTGTCGAAGTCGCGCTGCTTCATGCCGGTCTGCGCGGCGGCGCTGAGCTCTTCGAGGGTCCACATGGTGGGCGTGCGGCCGGCAAAAATCGCGCCGACGTTCTCATAGGCGCTTTTCACTTCGGGTTCCTTCGCGATCAGCGCGGCGAGTTCGGTTTTTTCGGCGTCGGTGAAAGTGGCGAGGCTGTCGTTGCGGATGAACTCGATGAACTTGGTGAAGCTGGCGCCGCCGCGGAAGGAGGCGGCTTTCAAAAACCACTCGAGCTGCTGCTCGCGCAACTCACGGGTCCAGCCGGTTTTGAGATGGCGCAGGCTGCGGGCGTATTCGATCTGCGGCTCCTGCGCGGGCGCGGCGGCGATGAGGGTCATGGCCTTGGCGGCGGTGTGCGGTGCTTGCAGGTAGGCGAGCGTCTCGGTGAGCAGCCAGTTCAACTCGAAGCTGTCGGCGGGATAGGCGGGGTCGAGTTGGGCAATGAGTTTTTCGACCATGGCGGCGGCGGGATCGCCGAAGCGATGCAGCGCGATCTGCGTGATGCGAACATGGGCGATTTGCTGCGCGGGAGTGAGCTTGGCGAAGTCGAGCTTCAGCAATGCCGCGAGGATGGCGTCACGCGTGGCGGTGTCGGGCTGATGATCCTGCGGGCGATGGTCGGGGCATTTGCCGGCGACACGGGCGAGGGCGAGCAGGGCTTCGAGCTGGCGGCCGGGATCGGTCTCGGCGAGGGCCTTGTCTTTCCAGTCGGCGGCAGGCTGGTGCTCGAGCGCGGTGCGGGCGGCCCAGCGGATCCAGCGGTCCTCATGATTGAGATGGGGCCAGGCGGTGGCGACGGCCGTGGGGTCTTGCTTGCCATGGAAGGCTTCGAGTTGATGGCGCAACTCGCGCGCCGGGCTGACAGTGGCGACGCTTTCGAGAACGCTGGTGTTTTCCTTGCCGCTGTAAGTGACGCGATACAATCCCGACTGCACGCGTCGTCCGCCGATGGCGAAGTACATGGCGCCGTCGTGTTTGTTGATGAAGGCGTCGGTGAGAGGCAGCGGAGCGCCGGTGACGAACTCCTCTTTGGTGGCGGTGTAACTGGCGCCGTCCTCTTGCAGATGCACGGCGTAGAGTTTGCCCCAACTCCAGTCGAGCACATAGAAAGCCGCTTGATATTTGGCGGGAAACTTGGCGCCATAACCGAAGGTGACACCGGTGGGCGAGCCGGGGCCGATGTTGAGCGTGGCGGGCAGGTTGTCGGGATAAAACTCGGGGTACTTGCCGGCGCCGTTGCGCCAGCCGTACTCGCCGCCGCTGACGACGTGATTGACGCGCGTGGGACGGTACCAGGAGGTGTTGAAGTCGTACTCCATGTCGGCGTCATAGGTGAAGAGCTCGCCGTCGTGATTGACCGCGCCGCCGTAAATGTTGCGGAAGCCGGAGGCGAAGATTTCAAAGTTTTTGCCCTCGGGATCGACGCGATAAACGATGCCGCCGGGAGCAAGGACGTGACGGTTGTGGCCGCGACCATCGGGCATGCGGGGCAGCAGATGGTCGTCGCCCCAGATTTTCGGTACCGGGGAATTGACAGAGGTGCCTTCATGGGGACCGCCTTCGATGATGGCGTTGTTGCCGGTGATGAGGTAGAGGCTGGTGCCGTCGGGGGTGGGGAGCACTTTGTGCACGCCGTGATCGCTTTTCGACTCGAAGGCGCGCAGCAACTCGGCTTTGTCGAGATCGCCGTCGCCGTTGCTGTCGGTGATGCGGTAGAGGCCGCTGGTGGTTTTTTGCTCGTAGTCGTTCACGCCGGCGTAGAGCGCGCCGAAGGCGAAGGTCATGCCGTTGATGGCGCGGATGTTGACGGGCAGTTTTTTGACATCGGCAGCCTGGAGCGGCTTGCCGAGAGCGGGGGCGTTGAAGCGGTAGAGGTCGCCATATTGATCGCTGGCGTAGATGCGGCCCTGGTCGTCGCCAGTGAGGGCGACCCATGAGCCCTGCTCGCCGCCGGGCACGGAGTAGAGCAGCTCGACCTCGAAACCGGGCAGGGTTTTGATGCGCTCGACCGGGGTGGCTTTGTTTTCGCCGATGGCGGGGCCGACGGCTTGCGGGCGCGCGGGTTTGGCTTTCGCTTTGGCCTGCGGATTGGGCGTGGCCTTGGCTTTGCCCTTGGGAACGGCCTTGCCTTTCGGCTGGCCTTTGGCGGCGGGAGCGGCGGGGCCTTTGCCTTGCGGATTGCCGGTGGCGGGTTTTTCGATCTTTTGCGCGTCCGACGGGACGTTGGATTTTTCAAAGGGGATCACCCGGCCGTCGTCGAGCACTTTGAGGCGGATGTCTTTGACATGGACGCTGTGGGCGTTGCCGCGATGAAGCTGGATGGCGAGCAGGCCCTCGAGGGCGCGGCCTTGCTCATCGTAGTCGGTCAGCTCGGAGGTGATCTGGCCGTTGAGCTTGTGCACGAGGTGATTGCCGCGGGCGATGACGATGAACTCGTTCCACTGAGCGACATCGGCCTGCACCGGGTCGCGCTCGGCGACGAGCCAGCGCTGGCCTGCGGGGTCGAGCACGACGCTCTGGCCGTTGAGTCCGAAGATGCCGCGGCCCTTCTCCTCGTAAGTCATGCCGTTGTGCTGGGCGGCGGGATGGATGTCGCACTGGTAACCGGTGATGGCCCAGGGGCCGAACTCGGGCAGCGGTTTCGAGCGGTACTGGATGCCGGAGTTGTTGTCGCCAACGACACGCACGGTGGCGCGCAATTCAAAATCCCTCACCGTACCGCCGCGCCAGATCAGGAAGGTGTTGTGCTCCGGGCTTTCAGGTCCGCTGCAAGTGCCGACGATGGCACCGCCCTCGACTTTCCACAGTTTTGGATCGCCCTCCCAGCCGGTGAGATCTTTGCCGTTGAACAGCGGGGTGAAGCCGTCCTGCGCCAATGACGATTGCAGAATGACGAGGGTGGAGAGGAGAAGGACTGCCGGTTGGAACGCTTTCATGGTCTTGCCTATCAACGCCGCCACAGCGCGATCCTTCTGGAAAACGCTGTGTCGGATTCGGCAATGACGTCAGGCAACCGCCGGTGCATGATTCTTTGCCGCGGACTTGCGGGCGAACCAAGCCAGCGCCAGCAGCACGAATAGAAGCAAGGCCGAGGAGAGCGCGGCGGCCTGCGGCAGGTTGCGGTCGCTGAACAGGCGCTGCACGATTTTGTTGCCGATCCATTCATCACCGATGCCGCCGAGGAACTGTGGAACCACATACTGCCCCAGCGAGGAGACAAAAACGAGCGCGGTAGCGGCGAGCAAGCCGGTGCGCACGCCGGGGACGAAGACGCGCCAGAACGCCCTGCGCTGGCTGGCGCCAAGATCGCGCGCGGCGTCGATCAGGGTGAAGTCGAACTTTTCCGCGGCGGCGTAGAGTGGCAGCAAAGCGAACGGGAGCTGGCAATAGACCATAACCAGCAACACCGCGCCGGCGTTGTCGAGCAGGTAGGCATTCTCGGACGCGAGACCCAGCGCCTGCAGCAGCCGCGTCAGCGCGCCCTCGGGATGCAGCAACGACCGCCAAGCGAAAACCCGGATCAGGAAGTTGGTGAGAAAGGGCGCGATGACCAGCAGCAGCACCGCGTTGCGCCAAAAGACCGACAAGCGCGCCAGCGTCCAGGCGGCGGGCAGCGCGGCGGCGACGCAGACCAGCGTGGTCAGCGCGCTCATCCACAGCGTGCGCCAGGCCAGCGCGCCATTGGCCGGCGTCCACAGCGCCCGCACCGCGTCCAGCGACCAGCCCTCCCCGACACCGCCGCGCAGGTCCGCCGGTTTGAAAGCCAGCACCAGCACCCACAGCATCGGCAATCCGAAGAACACCACAAGCCACAGCAGCGAGGGCGCCGTGACGCGCCATTCGGCGCTCCGGTTGCGGGTGAAGGTCGGTTTCATTCCCGGTCAGAATGAACGATCCGAAAAGAAACGCAAAGTCCTTGGACTCCCCTGTTCAGTAGTTTGGCGTCGAGTGCTCAGGCTAGTGGTGCTTATCCGTCTTCAGCTTTTTGGGTTTGCACAGATGGCGCGAGAAATGGGCGCAGCGGGCGCATTTGCGGCAGGCATAGCGCGGGTGGGCGAGGATTTCGCAAAGCTCGTGGAAGTGCTTTGCGATGTCCTTCTTTTTCCAATCACACAAGGTCTTGGCCACGCCTTCAACTTACGCGCAAAGGAGCCGGCGCGCATCTGATTCCTTGGTCGTGAGACGGAATGAAGGGTCCCTTAAACCAACTGCCACGGGCCGCGCATGGGGCGGGTGAGCATGGCGGCGGCTTCGGCGTCGTTGAGGATGCTCTCGGTGGCGGGGTCCCAGCGCAGGCGGTCACGGCGCAGGCGCAGGGCGATGTTGGCGAGGTGGGCGATGGTGATGCTGCGGTGCGCGGTCTCAATGGGCGCGGCGGGCTGCGCTCCGTCCTGGATGGCGTCGATGAAGTTGCGGAAGTGGTCCTTGCTTTCGTAGAGGCGCACATCGCTGTCGGTGAGAGGGCGTCGAATTTCGACGGGATCGAATTTCAAGCCGCCGCGCTGGGTGGTGATGGAACCGAGCTCGCCCACGAACTGGATGCCGGAGCCAAAGTCCATCTGGTCCGCGACTTTGACGGTGACGCCGTCGTCATAGCGATAGCTGAAGGCGAAGACGGGCGGGGTGGTGTAGAGGCTGCCGGGCTCGGGCCAGATGGCCCCCAGGTCGCTGAACTCGACGGGTCCGCTGTGGTCGCGATTGAGCGCCCACTGCACGATGTCGAGATGATGGGCGCCGAAGTCGGTGACGTTGCCACCCGAGTAGTCATAGAACCAGCGCCAATTCGAGTGCAGGCGGGCGGGGCAAAACGGCGCGTCGGGGGCGGGACCGAGCCAGAGGTCGTAGTTGAGGCCGTCTGGCACGGGAGCGGGAGCGGACTGGGCGGCGTGGCCGTTGTTGTCGCGGTTGTCGCTGGCAAGGCCGACGCGGATTTCCTTCAAGGAACCTAGACGGCCATTGCGTACGAACTCGCAAGCCAGGCGGAAATGCACGTCGCTGCGCTGCTGGCTGCCGGTTTGCCAGACGACGCCGGCGGCGCGCACGGTGTCACTCATGAAGCGGCCCTCGGCGACGGTGAGAGAGAGTGGTTTCTCGCAGTAGATGTGTTTGCCGGCGCGGGCGGCGGCGGTGGCCTGCAAGGCGTGCCAGTGGTCAGGTGTGGCGATCTGAACGGCGTCCACATCGGCACGGGCGAGCAGCTCGCGGAAGTCCGCCTGCGTGGAGCAGCCAGCGCCGCCGTAATGCGCGTCGATCATCCGGCGCATGGGTTCGCGGCCAAAGGTGCCGGCTTTGCGGATGAGGTTCTTGTTGTAACGGGCGGATTCCCTCTCGACATCGCAGACCGCGACGACCTGCACGCGCTCGTCATTGAGGAAGTTTTTCACCACATCCGTGCCGCGGCCACCGCAACCGATCAGTCCAAGCGTGGTGCGATTGGAAGGCGCGGGCCGGCCGTCTTTTCCGAGCGCGCTACCCGGGATGATGGTGGGAAAGCCGAGGGTGGCAGCGGCGGTGAGGGCGCTGTTTTTCAAGAGCTGGCGGCGGGTGGGCATGACAGTGAAGCGGGGTTAGGGAACCAGCAGCGATTTCGAGCCGGCTCTGGCCTGCCGGTGGCCTGCATTATGGAAACGACGGGACGAAACCGCTCATACAAGATATTGTGATACAGGAAAAATTGAATAAGTTGGTCCGCGCAGACTCTAATAGAACGATGACCTCGCCTTGGTTTGCCTTCCTGCTCTGCGCCTTTTTGGCCGTGCCGCTGTGTTGCTGCGGCTGGCATGGGACAAACGCGTCGTGGGAGGTGGATATGGAAGCGGTCTGTCCGCTCTGTCATGCGGACGAACCGGCCGTCCCTGAAAAAAAGGACGGCTGCCCCTGCTTGAAGGACTTGGTGCAGCGCGACTTGGCGCCGCGCGCGGGCACACTGGAGCAGACGGCGTGGACGCTGGCGCACCTTTCCGAATTCACCCATCGGACCGAGCTGCCGGCGGCCCACAATACGAATCCTTTTCTGGCGCAGATGTTCATGCCACTGCCCACGGGTCCGCCGCGTTTGTTTTTGCGGCATCGCGCCCTGCTCTGTTGAACGCCGCAAGGCGCCAAAATGAATGGCGCCGCGAAGTTCCCGTCGAAAGGGAGCGTGGTTGAATAAGGATCCCCGCCGGTCTGCCCTGTTCCGCCGCGCCACGTCCGCAGTCCGGCACTGTGCCTCATTGAAACGAAACTCATTCCTATCCACGATCATGAAAACCATGCTGTCCATTCTCGCCCTGGCTGCTGTCGCCGCGCTGTCCTCCTGCACCGCCGTTGACGCCTGCAAAGCCTGCTGCAAAGACAAGTGCGCCGAGTGCTGCAAAAGCGCCGCCGGCTCCTGCGACGCCTGCTGCAAGAAATAACCTTGCCGCCTGAGCAGGTCTAAAACCCTCAACCGCCGCCGTCCGATTTTCGGGTGGCGGCGGTTTTCAACCTAGCTAGAGAATCACGCCGGGCTGATAGGCGGCGGCGGCGGGGTGTTGTTGAAGGAGGGCTTCGACGCGGCTGACGAAGGTGTCCACTTGCTGCGGGGCGTCGCCGGTGTTGGCGCGGTGGGAGGCGAGCAGATGGGCGAGGTCGTCCGCGCTGAGGCCGAGACGGGGGTCGGCGGCGAGGCGGGTGAAGAGGTCATTTTGCGTCACGTGTCCGGCGCGGAGGTCTTTGACGGTGGCGACGGCGTGCTCCTTGATGGCCTCATGCGCGGTTTCACGGCCGGCGCCCTTTTTCACGGCTTCCATCATGACGGTGGTGGTGAGCAGGAAGGGCAGGTAGCGCAGCAACTCCTGCTCAATGACGGCCTCGAAGACTTCCATCTGATGCAGGATGGTGAGGAAGGTCTCGAACAAGCCATCGGCGGCGAGGAAGGCGTCCGGCAGCATGACGCGGCGGACGACCGAGCAGGAGACATCACCTTCATTCCATTGATCGCCAGCGAGACCGGAGGCCATGGCGAGGTGGCCTTTCAAGATGAGATGGAAGCCGTTGACGCGCTCGCAGGAGCGGGAGTTCATCTTGTGCGGCATGGCGGAGGAGCCGACCTGGCCCTTGGCAAAACCCTCGCTGGCGAGCTCGTGTCCGGCCATCAGGCGCAGGGTGCGGCAGAGGGAGGACGGGCCGCTGGTCACATCGCACAAAGCGGAGACGGTGCGCAGATCGAGGCTGCGCGGATAGACCTGGCCGACGGCATCAAAAGCGCGCGGGATGCCGAGGTAACCGAGGATGCGCTGCTCCAGCTCGCGCGCTTTTTCCGAGTCGCCATCGAACAAACTGATCTGGTCCATGCGCGTGCCGACGGCGCCTTTCAATCCACGGGCGGGATAGGTATCGATGAGGTTTTGCAAATCGCCGAGGCCGAGCAAAAGCTCCTCCCCAAACATGGCGAGGCGTTTGCCAAAGGTGGTTGGTTGGGCAGCGACGTTGTGGGTGCGCGCGGTGAGGGGGATGTCGCGAGTCTCGGCGGCGCGTTGGGCGAGGGCGGCGAGGGCGGCCACCGCCTTGTCGCGGATGACATGCAACGCGCGGAACACTTGAAGCTGCTCGACGTTCTCCGTGAGGTCGCGGCTGGTCATTCCCTTGTGGATGTGCTCGTGGCCGGCGAGATCGCAGAACTCCTCGATGCGCGCCTTCACATCATGGCGGGTGACGCGCTCCCGCTGCATGATGGAGGCCACGTCGATGTTTTCCAGCACCGCCTCATACGCCTCGATGACGCCCGCCGGTACTTGCTGGCCGAGGTCGCGCTGGGCTTTCAGCACGGCCACCCAGTACTGCCGCTCCAGCCGCACCTTGCCCTCGGCGGACCAGATGGCGCGCATGGGCGCGGTGGCGTAGCGTTCGGCGAGGACATTGGGGATGGAGTCGGACATGGGGCGGAGGAGGGTGTGAGTGGTGAGTTGTAAGCGGTCAAAGTGCGCGGATGCGGCAGCGGGGCAAGTCAAGAGGTCAAGATCGGGTGGCGACACAACCGCTGTGCTCGCAGCGTATTCGTCGCTGAAATGAACCCACAACGCGCGCTCTTTTTCGCCCTCTGTCTTCCCTCACCGCTGCTGGCCGGCGTGGGTGATCCGCAACTGGGCACTGATCATCCCTGGTATCCGGGAGAGCTGGCGATGTCCTCTTTTGAGCGTTTGTTTGCCACCCAGGCGGCGCAGTACGAGCGCGCCACGGGACGGCCCGTGCGAACGGAGCAGGACAAGGCGCTGGCGGCCTGGTACTTCCGCAACACCCATTACGCCCACGGCGAGGAGGGAAAGGAAAATCTGTGGGGCAAAGGCTTTGCGAACTCCAGCGACACGGCGACGCGCGAATACTGGACAGGCCTGTTCGCGCACGGCTTTGGTCTTTGTGGCACCACGCACGCGCAATGGACGGCGGAGATGGACGCGCTGCTGGGACATTGTCGCTCGCGTGTCCTGGGCACGCGCGGGCACAATGCGTTCGAGGCTTTTCTCACCGGCGAAGGCTACGACGGCGACGGGCGCTGGGTCCTGCTCGATCATGATCTGTCCACCGTGATTTTTGATCCGCAGGGGAAAACGCTGCTCGGGCTGGATGCGGTCAGCAAGGACTGGCAGACCCTCGCTGTGCGCGAGCACGCGCAGGAGCGGCAACAAGGCTGGCTGGTCTGCGGCCTGCATCCGAAGGACGGTGGCTCCTACGCCGCCTACAGCACGGCCGAGTACCTCGCCGGTTACGCGGGGCCGCCGCCGATCGTCCATCTGCGTCAGGGTGAAACTCTGCGCCGATACTTCGAGCCAGGCTTGGAGGATGGCGGGACGTTTGTGTTTTGGGGGCGGAACTACAACACCTCCGGCATCCCCGGACCCGAGCGCTCGCGCACCTGGGTGAACCAGCCGGAGGCCATGTTCGGCTCCAAAGAAGGCGCGCCGCATGTGAACGGCCAGGCGCGCTATGGCAACGCGGTGTATGTTTGGAAGCCTGACTTTGCCAACGGCGGTTATCGCGAGGGCGCGGTGGAGGAGAGCGCGCGCCACGTCACGCTGGAATTTTTCACGCCTTACCTCATCGCCGCCACCCCGGCGGGCGAGGGTCCCTGGGACATCTACGAGCCGGGTTGTCGCAACGGTCTCGTGCTGCGCGGCGCGGCCGGGTGCGCCGTCGCCGTCTCCACCGATGGCGGCGCGTCCTGGCAGGAGTGCGGCGAATTCGCCGACGGCATGGACCTCACGGATCAGGTCAAGGGCCACCGCCAGTGGCAGCTTCGTTTCGGCGCGGCGCCCGCCCGCCTGGCTGCCGCCAGCCTCAGCATCACCACCGTCTGCCAGGCCAACCCGGCCACTTTTCCCCGCCTCAAAGACAACGGCACCCGCGTCACGCAGGAGATCGGCAATCGCGCCATCGCCAGTTTTGGCCCGAATCAGCAGCAGGCCGCACCGCGCATCATCGAGGGCGCGTTCGACAGCCCGCGCGTCACGCTCGAGTTCAAAACCCCGCGCGGCGAGCCGGTGCGCGAGGTTCATGTGGCCGCGCATGTGTCCTCCAGCGCGCCGCCGAGTCCGGAAGTGCGTTATCAGATCGAGTGCTCGCTTGACGGCGGGAAAAATTGGCGGCCCATGCTGCAGGATGGCCGCATTGAGCGGCGCGGCGTCGAGCCGCCGGATTTTTGGTCGCAGTCGATGTGGTCTGAGCGACTCGAGCTGCCTGAAAACACCACCGACAGCGTGCGCGTCCGCCTGCGCAACGACGGCGGCAAACGCTACCGGCGTGTCGAGGGCCACCTCATCTATCCCGTGCCCGCCGGCCAGACGCGTGTCACCTACGCTTACAGCGACGCCAACGGCGATCATCAAACCAGCCAAGTCCTTGGCCACCAGCAAACCTGGGACATTCCCACCGGTCAAAGCGTCAAAACCCGCTGGGTCGAGATCGCTGCCGAGTAAGATCGGAGCACGGGAATACAATCCCACCATCCAGAATTGCAAGACCCGCGTCTTCACCGCGTTCCCAGCGCGCCATGAAACGTCTCCTGCCGCTCCTGCTCCTGTTTGTGTCCTTTGCCGCCCCCGCCGCGGACCGTCCGAACGTGCTGTTCCTCATCTCCGACGACCTCAACAACTTCCTCGGCTGCTACGGTGATCCGCGCGCCAAAACACCGAACATCGACAAGCTGGCCGCGCGCGGCGTGCGTTTTGAGCGCTCCTACTGCGCCTTCCCGCTCTGCGGACCCAGCCGTAACTCCATGCTCACCGGCCTCTATCCGAACAGCACCGGCATCCTCACCAACAGCCTCATCTTCAGGCAAACCATTCCCACCCAGATCTCCATGCCGCAGGCCTTCCGGCTCGACGGCTACTTCGCCGGCCGCATCGGCAAATTGTATCACTACAACGTGCCCAACTCCATCGGCACCAACGGTCACGACGACCCCGGCTCCTGGGAGCTGGAACTCAACCCCGCCGGTTGCGACCGCCTGGAGGAGGAGGGCGATATTTTCTCCCTCACCCCCGGCCAGTTTGGCGGCACCTTGAGCTGGTATGCCTCCCCGCGCAGCGACCCGCAGCACACCGACGCCATGCTCGCCGCCGATGCCGAGTGGGTGCTGGAGCGCTGCGCCAAACAGAAGGACCGCCCCTTCTTTCTCGCCGTCGGCTTCTATCGTCCGCACACGCCTTACGTCGCTCCTGAGAAACCGTACTTTGAGTGGTATCCGCAGGCGGAAATGCCGGTGCTGCCGCCCATTGACAAAAATGCGCCCGACATCCCCGCGCCCGCGCTCGGCAGTTACAAAGCCGATCAGGATCAGCTCACCGACGAGCTGCGCCGCCAGTGCCTGCAGGCGTATTATGCCAGCATCAGTTTCATGGACGCGCAGGTGGGCCGTGTGATCGACGCGCTCGACCGCCTCGGCCTCGCTGACAACACCATCGTCGTCTTCACCAGCGACCACGGCTATCACATGGGCGAGCATGGGCTTTGGCAGAAGCAAAGTTTGTTCGAGGAAAGCGCGCGCGTGCCGATGCTGATCGTCGCGCCCGGCGTGAGCAAGCCCGGCACCGTGGCGGCCGCGCCGGTGAGCCAGGTGGATCTTTTTCCCACCCTGGCTGAGCTTTGCGGTGTCAAAGCGCCAAACAATCTGCAAGGTCAAAGCCTCGTGCCGATGCTCAAGGATACCAATGAGGAAGGTCGCGGCTGGGCGCTCACCCAGGTCGTGCGCGGCGGAACCCGCCCTGGTGCCAAGACAGGCAAGTCCGCCGCCAAAGGCGCCACCGGCAAGCGCTTCTTCGGCTTCAGCCTGCGCACGCCGCGCTGGCGCTACACCGAATGGGACGAGGGCAAGGAAGGCCGCCAGCTCTACGATCACGAGGCCGATCCCAAGGAAATGAAAAACCTCGCCGACGACCCCGCGCACGCACAGACCGTCGCAGAGCTTTCACAAAAACTGCGCGCCGCCGCCAAATCCAGCTTCCCACCGGACGGCGTCACCCCGCCTGTCAAAGAAGGCCCGCTCTGGGCGCCCAACTTGACCAATCCTTGACGCCTTGACGAGCGCTTGACCCGTCTTGACAGACCTTGACTTGTCTTGACACCTGCTTGACGCCGCCCTTGCGGCGCTGCATGCACGCATTAGTTTGCCCGCCATGAGATGGTTTTTCCTCCTGGCCGCCACGACGATCCTTTGCGCTGGTGACACACGCGCGCAGAGCCTCTTCGCCGGCCAGAAGCCCGGGCAGTTGCGCGAGGACAACAACGCCGGCCTGCGCCTGCGCTGGTGTCCGCCCGGCGAGTTCGTCATGGGCTCGCCGCTCGACGAACCGGGCCGCGACGATGACGAGGACCAGCATCCCGTCACCCTGACGCGCGGTTTTTGGATGGGCGAAACCGAGGTGACGCAAGGCCAATGGCAGAAGGTCATGGGGCGCAGCCTGCGCGATCAAGCGCGTCTCATGCTCGACGACCCCACCGTCTATCGCATGGGCGGCCAGGATGTGACCTTGCGCGACGTGGCCAAGCCGCATGGCAAAGACGAGGCCGCCTCCGTCGCCGCCGCCGAAGCCCCGAACATCGCCATGTATTATGTGAGCTGGGAGGAGGCCGCCGAGTTTTGCCGCCGCCTCACCGCCGCTGAGAAGACCGCCGGGCGCCTCCCGCGCGACGCCGAGTACGCCCTGCCCACCGAATCGCAATGGGAACACGCCTGCCGCGCCGGCACCACCACCGCCACCTACGCCGGCCCGATGACCGTGCTGGGAAACAACAACGTGCCCGTGCTGCACGGCATCGCCTGGTATGGCGGCAACAGCGGCCGCAACTACGGCGGTCGCGGCTGGTCCACGAACTTCCCCGATCAAGCTTTCCCCAGCACCCGCGCCGGCCCGCGCCGGGTCGGCCAGTTGGAGCCGAATGCCTGGCAGCTCCGCGACATGCTGGGCAACCTTTACGAATGGGTGCAGGATTACTCCGGCTACTACCCGCAGCGCCCCGTGACTGATCCCACCGGCCCCGCCACCGGCGAGAAAAAACTTTTCCGCGGCGGCTCCTGGAATCACTATGGCACCATGTGCCGCGCCGCCCGCCGCTTCGAGGAGATCCCCACCATCCGCCTCAACTACATCGGCTTCCGCGTCGCCCTGCGGCTGACGCGATAGCTCAAGTTCGTCGGTTGCGGATTGCTCGGAATCGCGTGCATGCGACCGCGGGTGCGGTTACGGTTGCGGCTTGCCGTGAAGAGCAGCCCATAGCCGCAGCGGCGGGATCTTAATTCCTCAGCATGACAGCCTGCGATGCTTTACTTCCGAGGTGATATCGGACACAAACTCCGCGAGCGGTTTGACGCCAAGATCGCCTTTTTTGCTGTGACGCACAGAGACGCTTTGCACGGCGGCTTCTTTTTCACCGATGACGAGCATGTAGGGGATCTTGTCGAGCTGGGCGGCGCGGATCTTGGCGCCGATTTTGTCGGCGGCGTTGTCGAGCGTGGCGCGCAGGCCGGCGGCCTTGAGCTGGCGGAGCGCCTCGGTGGCGAATTCGGCGCTCTTTTCGCTGATGGTGAGCACGCGCGCCTGCTCCGGCGCGAGCCAGGCGGGGAAGTGCCCGGCGAAGTGCTCGATGAGCACGCCGCAAAAGCGTTCCATGCTGCCAAAGGGCGCGCGATGGATCATGACGGGGCGATGCGGCTTGTTGTCCGGGCCGATGTAGCTCAAATCGAAGCGCACGGGCAGCACGTAATCGACCTGCACGGTGCCGAGCTGCCACTCGCGGCCGATCACGTCCTTGATGACGAAGTCGATCTTCGGGCCGTAAAAGGCGGCCTCGCCGGGCTCCTCGGTGAAGGGCACGCCAAGGGTGGCGGCGGCTTTGCGGCAAGCCTCTTCGGCGAGGTCCCACTTGGCGGGATCACCGGTGAACTTGCCGCTGTCCGGGTCGCGCAAACCGACGCGCACGCGGTAGTCGGACATGCCGAGCGTGTTGAGCACGATTTTGACGAGCGCGAGGCAGCCGAGCACCTCCTCAGCGACTTGCGCCTCCGTGCAGAACAGGTGCGCGTCGTCCTGGGTGAAACCGCGCACGCGGGTCATGCCGTTGAGCTCGCCGCTCTGCTCCCAGCGATACACCGTGCCGAACTCGGCGAGGCGTACCGGCAGGTCGCGATAGCTGCGCGGCTGACTGTCGAAGATTTTGATGTGATGCGGGCAGTTCATCGGCTTCAGCAGGAAGCCGTCGAGCAAGTCCTCGTCCGGCAGCACGCGGTCCTCGGTGACCGTCTCCTGGCCCGTGCGCTCGTTGAGCTGCTGGCGCAGTTTGGCGGACACGGCGCCAAGGCGCTCCATCATTTCGCAGCAGCCGCAGCCTTCTTGGATGATCTTGCTGAGGTCGTCGTTCTCGATGACGGGGCTGAACTGGCTGTCTTTATAGTAGGGGAAGTGGCCGCTGGTCTTGTAGAGCACCGTTTTGCCGATGTGGGGCGTGAAGACCTGGGAGTAGCCCTGCTTGCGCAGCTCCTCGCTGATGAAGTTTTGCAGTTCCTGGCGCAGGATGGCGCCATTCGGCGTCCACAGGATCAGTCCCTGGCCCACGTCCTCGTCGATGTGGAAGAGTTTTAACTCCCGGCCGAGCTTGCGGTGGTCGCGCTTCCTGGCCTCCTCAAGCTGCACGAGGTGCTGTTCGAGCTCCTCCTTCGATTCAAAGGCAGTGCCGTAGAGGCGTTGGAGCTGGGGCTTGGTCTCGTCGCCCAGGTAAAAGGACGAGCTGACCGACATCAGCTTCACGTTCTTGCACTTCGAGGTGTAGCCGACGTGGGGGCCGGCGCAGAGGTCGAGGAACTCGCCGTTTTGATAGCAGGAGATCTCCTCACCCTCGGGAATTTTGGCAACGAGGTCGAGCTTGAACTGGCTGGGGTTGCCCGGACGCTCGCCAAGGCCGCCGAGACGGCCGCTTTGCGCCAGCGCGATGGCTTCCTCGCGGCTGATGACCTTTTTCTCGAAGCGCTGGTTGTCCTTGGCAATTTTGCGCATCTCCGCCTCGATCTTCTCGAAGTCGTCCGGCGTGACGCGGTGGTCGGGCAGGTCGAAGTCGTAGTAAAACCCGTTCTCCACTGGCGGGCCGTAGGCGAACTGGGCGTGCGGCCACAGCTTCAGGATGGCGGTGGCCATGACGTGGGCGCAGGAGTGGCGCAGGCGCTCCAGGTCGGTCATCTGGGCGCGTTCTTCGAGGGTCTTGCGTTCGGCGGACATGATAAGAGGGCCGCCAACATGGCGCAGGTGCGGGGTTTTGCACCGGGAAATGCTGGCAGATTGCCGTCCTGAGCGGGGTTCCTCTCAGCGTCCACGCGGCAGATAACTGGCGGCGAGGTCGATCTTGAAAGTCCACAGCAGCGTCTCCGGCTGGGTGGCGCCCTGGCGGGTGAAGGTGATGGACACCTCGCACTGCTCGCGGCGGAAACGGTAGGGCGGCAGGTAAGTGAGCAGGCCGCTGGCGGGATCGTAAACAGGCTGCACGCTGCCGATGCCGGCGATGTGCATCTTGATCGAGTCCGGCAGCAACGGCCCGAGGCCGGACAAATCCGCCTCGAGACGCGGCCGGCGCTCGGTGATGGTGGCGTTCATGGGCGGCGAGAGTTTGAGCAGAGGCTCCCCCTGCTCGTTGATGGCATTGGCGGCGATCAAGCTGCCGCCGGCAGGACCGCGGCCGCGAAAGCTCACGGCCAGTTGGAAGACGGCATCATTGACGCCATGGATGATGAAACGGCCGAGATCACCCGGGTGGGTGTCCCAGCGGACTTTGCTGCCGTTGACAGTGACCAGGCTGGTGTAACCAGCCGCAATCCCGAGGTCGCGGATGGCGGCGTTGTAGTTGCCGTAGGGGTAGGCGAATGAAACGCAGGTGATGCCGAGGTTCTTCTCCAAAAACTCTTTCGAGGCGACCAGCTCGTGGCGCAGCCACTCGTGGTAGGCTTCGTCGTCACGGCCTTTGCGCGCCGTCATGCTCTCGTGGCTGACACTGTGACTGCCGACGGTGCAGAGGCCGGAAGCCATCATTTCGCGGATTTGCGCCCAGCTCAACGAGCGTCCGCCGATGTTCACGTAGTTCTTGTAAAGATAGACGGTGAAAGGGAACCCGAACTCCTTGAGCACCGGCCAGGCATGGCGGTACACGCCTTCCCAGCCGTCGTCCATGGTGATGACAAAGCACTCCTGCGGGATATTTTTGCGCCCCGCCTGCCACGCCACCAAGTCCTCAAGAGGGATGACGGGAATTTTCGAGTCCTTGATGAACTGCATCTGCTGGCGGAATTTCTCGGCGCTGATCACCATCGCCTCGCCGCCGCGCTCCTTGAAATCGTGATAGCCCAGGATGGAGACGACGGCGGCTTTGTTCAGCTCGAACGGCACGGCCTTGGGTGCGGCAGGAGGCTCGACGGCCTCAAACAGCTCCGGCTGGCTGAGAATGGCGTTGAGGCGTTTTTCCTCCTCGGTCAGTGGAGCCTGCTCCGCGGCGGCCGCGGTTTCGCCCTTGCCGGCGGAGGCGAGGCGGTCGAGCTTGCCTTTTACCCGGTCGCAGGCGGCAAGGCAGAGCAGCGCGCCCAGCAGGCAAAACAGGGCGCGGCGCGGCCAGGCCGGCGGGTCTGGAGACAGTTCGGGCATCAAGCACCTAGCTAAACCGGAAGGCGCGGCGCTTCAACCGGGTTTCCTTTTGCCATTGGGCGCGACGCCGTCCATAGATGCGCATGGTTCGCCTTTTTCTGCTGCTCAGCCTGCCGCTCTACCTGCTCGACCAATGGACGAAAAACTGGATCGTCGGACGCTTCGGTCTGTATGCGGAGGAGATGGAAGTGATTCCAGGCATTTTCTGGCTGCATCACGCCGCCAACACGGGGGTGGCCTTCGGCCTGTTCAACGGCACCGTCTATGCCAACTACGTTTTTGGCGCCATCTCCCTGGGGGCGCTGGCGTTGCTCTTTTGGCTTCACAAAAAGGGCGCCTTGCCCGGCGGACTCAGCCGGCTGGCGGTGGCGCTGCTGGTTGCCGGCATTTTTGGCAACCTGACCGATCGCATCGTCCACGGTTATGTGGTCGATTTTTTGAAGTTCGACTTCGGCTTTTGGCCATGCAACCCCTGGCCCTCCTTCAACGTGGCGGACTCCTGCGTGGTGGTGGCGGCAGTGCTGCTGGCGCTGTCTTCGTTTTTCGAAAAACCGGCGCCCGCGCCCGCGTGAGCTTCAGCGTCCGTGGCGCGCCTCGGCCTCGTCGAGGAGGCGTGAGAGCGGATCCGAGCGCGGTGGCAGCTCCTCCTCCAAACGCGCGGGCAGGCTGAGGTAGTCCTCGAAGAGATCACTCGGCCGCTCCTGGCGCGCGGCCTCGTACCAATCCAGATGATCCTGCACCGCGCAGGCTTTGGCAAGCGTGGCGACGGCCTTGCGGCGCAGCTCCGTCAGGCGCGCGTCCATGCCCTTGATCCTGCCGGCGGTGAGATCTTCGATGACGAGCAGGTAATCTTTGGCGGTCTCGCGGAACAGGACATTGCCGCGCACCATCAAATCCTTGAGGGCGAGACGGGCGCTGTTGAGCAAACGATCCTTCTCTGGATGCGCCAGGATGACAGCGTAATCCTCAATGGCGTACGCCACGGCGGGCACCTCCGTGACCGGAGCGGCGGCAGCGGGCGGCGCGAGCACGGGCGGCAGCTCGAGCAAGTCGGCTTTTTCCGCGGGCGCCAGCGGGGCTTGGATGAAACGCCCGCGCGCGTTGCCGAGAAGGTCACGCACGACGAGATCGCGACGGCTCGCAGCGGTGCCGCGGGCGCTGGTTTTTTTCTCCGCTTTGATGTCCTCGGGGTCCGCTGGCGCGGCCTCCTCCTTTTTGCCGCCGCGAAACCACTTCAATGGATTGAAACGGCCGCCCCCGCGCTCCTCGCCTTCGGCGGGTTTTTCGACCGGCGGGTCGTTTTTGGGTTTCGTTTCTTTGGCGGGTTCGGGGGCGGGCTTGGCGGGTTTCTCAGGCTTGGCCGGGGGCGGCGGTTCCTCGGCGGTGACCGGCGCCTTTTGCTTCTCCTCAGCGGGCGCTGGCGCGGTTTTTTCGGGCGCGGCCCCAGACTCGGGTTTTTCTTCCGCATCGGCCTCTTTGCCGCCGCTGAGCAGGTTGAATGGGAACACACGCCGCAGCAGGCCGGGCTGGGGCTCCTGCTCCGCTCCAGCCGGTCCGGTCTCGGATGTGGGCGCGGCGGGCACCTCACGAGGGCGGCTGGAGACGCTTTTCACCGCGGGCTTGGCCGGGCCGGCTTTTTTCGCCGTGGACGCCGCCGCCAGCGCGGCAGGGACGGGTTGCGGCGCGACGGTCTCGGACGCGGGTTCCGGACGCTGGGCGGCGATGGCTTTGACCGCACGCGGTTTCGGCATTTCCTTGCCGGCGGCGGGTAGCTGGAAGGTGAGCGCGCGGTCAAGCAGCTCGGCGCTGGCCACGGGATCAAGTGTTTCCGACAGGCCGGGCGAGGCGAGTTGGGCGAGCTGCAGCGACCACCATTTGTTCAGGCTGGTGTCGGACTCGGCAAGACCGGGAAACCACTGCTTGAGCAACTCGCGTTCGGGTTTGGCGTCACCGGCCAGCGCCGATAAAAACCGGCCGAAGCGCATCGGCCCTTCCGGCTGGTCCAGCAGGGCCAGCACCAGCGCGCAACAGGAGGTCTCGTAAATCGCGCGGGAAAGCGCGTCGAGACCGGCAGGTGTGGTGTCGAGAATTTCCTCGATGCCATAAACGCGGCCGCTTTTAAAGATGGCGGAAAACTCGGCGCTGGGGCGCGCGCGGGATTTGAAGTCCAGCGCTTTGAGAACACCGGTATGGACCCAGGCCGGCACGATTTGGCCGCGCCCCTCGGCGAGGTCCTTGTGCCCGCGCAGGACGCGCTCGGCCAGCAGCAGCCGCAGCAGTTCGCGCCGGAAGTCAGCAGGGCGGAGACCGGCGCGTTCCGGCACGTTGAGTTGCAGATGAAAGCCGCCGTGATCGAGCACGCCGAGCTGGCCGTTGATGCCAAGGTCAGGCGGATCGGCGGGCCCCAGGGACTTGATCTGGACGACCACGTTCCAAACCCAAGGCTCGGTGGTGCGCAGCAGACGGGAGAGCTCCTGGCTGATCTCCTCGCAACGCGCCGCCAGGCCACCGCGCACGCGCAGTTCAGAGCCGTGAACGACAAACTGCCCGCTGGTGCTGACGCTGCTGCTGGAGGCTGACTGGCGCGAGGCGACGGTGGCGGTGACAGGCGCTGGCGCTGAGGGCGGCGCGACGACGGTTTCCGGCAGCGTTGGCGGCAGCGGCAGCGGCAGCTCCTCCTGCGCGCACGTTTGAGCACGGAGAACCAGCACCAGGGCGAGGCAGGCTAAAGGACGCGACATCTCAGGAGGGGGCGGCGGGTTCGGCAAAGCGCGGATCGAGCATCAGCTTGCCTTCGGTGATGCGCACCTGGTTCATTTGAAACAAAGCGTTGATCTCCGGCTCAAGCGCGTCGGCGAGACGGGCGAGCGCGCTGCGGACGGGATGCAGCAGGCCGCGCGGCACTTTCAGGCGGCCATAGGCGCCATCGAGAATCTCCACGCGATACCGCGTCTCCTCGCGATGCAGGGCAAGGTTCACGGTGAGATCGCAGGCGTGCCGGCTGCCTAGCAGCCAGCGCAGGCGCAGGGAAGCGACCTCCTCTTGCAGCTCAATCTGCGGCGGCTGCGGCTCCAACCAGCGGGACAAGACCCCGGCGGTGACCTGCGGTTGCAGGACATCCCGCAGATGCGCGTTCACACGCGCCTCGGTGAGCTCAAAAGGGGCCGAGCGCTTGATGGCAGACTGGCCCAATTGATCCAGCACATCCAGCGGTGGTTTGCGGTCCCGGTCGGCCTGCGGCAAGGGCCTCCAGTCCGCAGGACGATGCGCCACCCATACGGCCCCGCTGAACGCGCTGAAGACAAGAAGCAGGAGCGTGTGACGCAAGCGTTTCACCGGAGAAAACACCGGTCAGGAACCGGAGGCGGCAGTGGTGGCAGTGGATGATCCGCCGCCGGAACTCGCGGCGGCGGTGCTGGCGGGGGCAGCGGTGGCAGAAGAGCTGGTGCTGGAGGCGCCGTCGGAATCCTTCTTCGCCGCCGCCTTGTAGGCATCGCTGCGATAATCCGTGATGTAAAAGCCGGAACCTTTGAAGATGAATCCGGCGCCGAGGCCGATCTTGCGTTTGACGGGTCCGGCGCAGGTCTCGACCGGGCAGTCGGTCAGATGCGGATCCTTCATCGACTGCCGGGCCTCAAACTCATGACCGCAAGTCTGGCATTGATACTCGTAAGTGGGCATGATGGGATGTTGCCGGGTTGGAAAAAACAGCCCGTCAACTTAGTCACGCGCGCGCGCCGGGCAAGGGTTTTTCAGGTGTTTTGAAGACGCGCAGGATGGACTCCGCGCCAAGCGTAGTAACTGCCCTCATGAAGCACGTCCACTCCCAATCCTCAATGCTGCGCGCCCTGCTGGCGGCGCCGATCCTTTGCCTCGCACTTCTGGCCGCGGCACCGCGCACGGCGGCGGGGCGGACCGCGGAGGGCGAACTGAAACCGTTTCTGGGCGTGCCCTTCATGGAGAAGCAGGTGGTCTTTGCCGGCGATGACAAAGTGCGCGAGCCTTACCTCGGTGTGGCGCTCGACGGCAGCGTGCTCATCATGCGCAACTACGCGAAGCTGCTGCGGCGCAGCGAGGACGGCGGACGAACCTGGGGCGAAATCAAAGAAGTGCCGTTCGGATTTCTCGACAGCAATTTCATCGTGGACGAGACGCGCGGCGAGGTGCTGGTGATCCGCCTCTGGGAGGGCGAGGACAAGCTGTGGCGCAGCCGGGACCACGGCAAAACCTGGACAGCGGAGAAGATCACGGTAAAGCCCAACGAGGTGATGCGCTGGCTGGAGCGCACGGGATTGAAAAAACGCGGCACGCGCGATCAGAAGGAGCTGGAGGGCTGGTATTTCCTGCACAACAACGCCAGCGAGGCGGGCATCACATTGCGCCACGGGCCGCATCAGGGGCGCCTGCTCGTGACGGGCACGTTTCGTCCTCTCGCCAAGGAGCATCCCTCCGACCGCAAGCCGCTCGACGGCATCCATAGCTGCGCGCTTTTCAGCGACGACGGCGGCGCGACCTGGCAGGTGAGCGGGCTTTTCCCGGAGGCGACGACGGAGGAGGCGGCGCTGGTGGAATTGAGCGACGGGCGCTTGTATTTCAACTCGCGCAGTTGCAGCGGCTATTATGACAAGGCGCTAAAACGGGATCTGCATCCCGATGAGATCCTGCGCCGCGAGGCCTGGAGCCGCGACGGCGGCAACACCTGGGAGGACCTGCGGGTGAACCAGGTGCTGATTGACGGCGGCGGCTATGATCGCGGCTACGGCATGAAGGGCGGGCTGACACGGCTGCCTGTCAAAGCACGCGATGTGCTGATCTACAGCAACGCCGACACGGCGGGCGGGGATCGGGAAAAACTGACGCTCTGGGCCAGCTTCGACGGCGGCCAGACTTGGCCGGTGAAGCGCCTGCTCAACGAGGGTCACAGCGCCTACTCCAGCCTCGGCGCGGCGCGACCCGGCACGGCGGATGAGGGCACGATCTACCTGCTGTTCGAGGGTGGCGAGGGCGGGCGCTACACGGCGATGCAGTTCGCGCGCTTGAACCTGTCCTGGATCCTTCAGGGCGAAAGCACCGGCGATGGCAAGGTGCCGGATTGGGTTCGCTCATGAAGCGTCGCGCTGCCGACGGCGCCACCAAGAAGCGAGCGTGGAGCTGGTGAGGGCACTCCAGGGGCCAAAAGTGGCGGCGGCAAGGGCGGCAGCAGGGCTTTGCAGAACATTGAAGGCGAGCCCGGTGGCCATGCCGCCGTTTTGCAGGCCCACTTCGAGCGCCATGGTGCGGCTGTCGCGGGCACCGAGCCCGAGCCAACGCGCGACGCCATAACCGAGCGCGTAACCAGTGGCGTTGTGGCTGGCGGAAGCGGCGAGCAGGACGAGGCCGACTCGCATCAAATCGTCGCGTGACACCGCCACGGTGATGGCGACGATGAGGGAAATCGAAAGCATGGCGAGCGCGGGCAGAACACGCGCCAGTTTATTCGCCACCCGCGGCAGGAAGCGCCGAATGGCGAAGCCGATGCCGAGTGGAACGATGATCATTTTCAGTATCGAAAACATCATCGGCCCGGCGGCGACCGGCACATAGGCGCCCGCGAGCCATTGCATGGCAAAAGGCGTCACGAAAGGTGAGAGCAGGGTCGAGAATGCCGTCATGGTCACGGAGAGCGGAACGTTGCCCCTCGCCAAGTAAGTGATGACATTGGACGACACGCCGCCGGGACAGGATCCTATGAGGATGAGCCCGGCGGCGATCTCTTTTTCGAGACCGAACAGGACGGCGAAAGTAAAACCCGCCAGCGGCATGATGGTGAATTGCAGCGCCGCGCCCACCGCCACCGCGCGCGGTGCCGCGAGCACGCGGGCGAAGTCCGCCAGTGTCAGCGTCATGCCCATGCAGAGCAGGACAAGCTGCACCAGCGGGGCGATGATTTGTTTCATCTCAAATCCGCCGGGCGCAATCAACCACGCTGGAAACGTGAAAGCCGCCGCGCCAAAAGCGAGCACGAGGAAGGTAAATCCCAGACCAGCCAGAATGCGCACCCGGCTCGATGCCACAGCGAGCGCCGTGAACAAGAAGATGAGGGCGACGCCGATGGTCATGGTGACTTGAGTTCAAAGCATTCCGCTAGGACAACTCGTCTGTCATTTTCAACACCGCCTCCAGCGCGGGCTTGATTTTTGCGCGCTGCGTCTCAGTGACGGGACGCATGGGCATGCGGGGAAAACCAGCGTCCACTCCCTGCAGCGATTGAGCATAGCGGATGCAGGCGGGCAGGTTGTAGTGATCGGTGGCGTTCCAAAAGCGCAGGATGGCTTCGTGAAGCTGGCGGGCGGCGGTGTGGTCGGCCTTCGCCACGGCGTCGCGCAGCAGGGCGGTGGCGCGCGGGATGCCGGACGGTGTGGCGGCGATGACGCCCGGCGTGCCGAGGCAGAAGGAGGGGTACATCAGCGCATCCACGGCGCTGTAGATTTTCCGGTCCTTTGGCGCGTTGATCATGAGATCGGCGAAGAGCTTCAAATCCCCCGCGCTTTGTTTGATGCCCATGACACCCGGCACCTCCTCCATGAGGCGCACGGTCAGCTCCGGGGAGAGGTAGCACCAGTGCACCACATTATAAATGATCAGCGGCATGCCCGTCTCCTCATGAATGACACGGAAATGCTCGATCATCATCTCGTCATCGGGGCGGAAGAGGTAATGCACCGGTGTGATCTGGATGGCATCGACGCCGAGGCCCTCGACAGCTTTGATGGCGCGGATGGCCTGCCGGGTGCTGTCCACGATGGCGCTGGCGATCAACGGCATGTCCGCGGGCATCGCCGCGCGCGTCTCGCTGACGCAGGCGCGCAACTCGTCGGGTGTCAATGTCTGCCCCTCGCCCGTGGAGCCACCGACGGCCAGGCTGTCGGCGCGCTCGCGCACCAGGAAGTCCACCTGGCTGCGGATGGACCCCGGCATGAGGTCGCCGGACTCGGAAAACGGAGTGGTCATCGGGGCGATGACACCAAAGGGGACTTTTTCGGGCATGATCATGGGTGGAGAAAACGTGTGGTTTGACAGCGATGCGGGTGCTCAGTTAAACGAGGGCGTGGCGCGCGTTTCAAGGCTGCGGGTCATCGCTTGCCCGGTTTGACTTGCCGCGCATACCTCCCGGCCTGATTTCGCTTACCCCACCGCCATGAACGACTTCGAACTCCGCCGCCTCGGCGAGCTGCGCGCCCTGTTGGAAGGATTCGCGGCGCGCCATGCCGCCGCCAATGCGGCGGCCGAGCCAGCAGCGGCGGCCGCCCTGCGTGACGCCTTGCGCCGTCTGGAAAGCGCCACGCAGCGGCACGATTACGCGGCCTTTTGTGAGGCCGATCACGCTTTGCACAGCGGCATTGTGGCGCTGGCAAAAGTGCCGCGGCTGGCGGCAGTCTGGGAGCAGGTTTGGAGCGCTCAACTGGTGTTTCATCAGCGCACTTTTGACGCCTGTTTCCCCGACGCGCGTTTCCTGGCGCGGGAGCACGCGCGCTTGGTCGAGACCATCGCCCTCGGTGATCCCGCCGCCGCCGAGGACGCGGCGCGCAGTCATGTGCTGGCGGTGTGGTTGCGCGTGGCCGAGCAGCAAGGTAGGCAGGGCGGGACGGAGGGCGACGCCTTGCAGCGCGCGGTCGCGCACATCGCCTTCAATCTGGCGCGGCCACTGCGTTTGGAGGAGGTGGCCGCGCGGGTGGCGTTCACCAGTTCCGGCAATTTATCGCGATTGTTCCGCCGTCGTTATGGCGTCGGTTTTCAAGTTTATGTGCAGCACCTGCGGCTCGACAAAGCGGCAGAGCTGCTGCGGGCCACGCGCTTGACCGTGTCGCAGGTGGCACGGCAGGCGGGTTATCGCGACGCCGCGCGCTTCGGCCAGCATTTCAAACGCCGGCATGGCATGACCCCGTCCTGCTATCGCGGCAAGGCGGAAGCGGGGGAGTTGTAAACGGCGCGGGTCGTCTCAAGCCAGAACAGCAAGATCCTCACTCGACCTCCAGCAGCTTGCGCATCGCAGCCATGAGGACCTGCTCGACCTCGGGCGCGACGTTGCTGGAGGTGGGCTGCACTTCGTATCCGCCCAATGGATAGGCGGCGGCGGTGCCGATGTAGCCGGGGCCGTAGTCGCCATACGCGGCCATGAAGACCTGCAAGTCCGGGCGCAGCGCCTTGGCGGCGAGTTGATACTCGACAAACAACTCGCCCGGCAAATGCAGCATCCGGGTTTTGCCCAAACGCAGGCAGGTGATGTCGATGGGCATTCCGGCTTTGACCCGGCGCAGCCAGGCCAGTTGATCGGCATGCGAGATGTAACCGGTCTTGCCGACAGCGGCGCGGATTTTTTCCACGAGATCGTTTTCCTCCAGATGCGGCGCGGTGGGCAGGTGCACGGACTCGGCGCCCCAGCCGAGATCGTTGGTGGTCAACGGCACACGCTCCGCCTTTTCATAGGCTTCCCTCATGCCCTCCGCCAGACGGGTGGCAAGGAGGACCCGGTTGGGTTGCGCGCCGTCGTTGTACTTGCCGGCGGCGACGTTGCCGCCGGCGCCGTTGAAATGGACATGCAGCGCGGCGTTCACATCCTGCCCGCGCATGAAACGGGCGATGCCCGGGAAGTCGGGGCTGGGGATGCCGAGTCGGTAATAGCTCTGCGGATGGCAGGCGTAGGCGCTGAGCACGGCGACGGGCGTTTCACCGTTCCACAAGACGAGCACGGAGACTTCGGGATCGATCACGCCTTCAGGCAGGGCGCGCAGTTCCGGCACTTTGCTGGAGCTGCCGCGCATGCGGCCAATGCGCCCTCCCGCCAGCACCTCGACGCGACGGTTGGAGGCGACCTCCTTCACGACGGCGGTGGCATAACCGTAGTGGCTGACAGGTTGCGCCGTGGCGAGACCGGTCTTGACCGCCTCGGCGGCGCGGCGGATGACCTCGCGATGAAAGTCGCCCTTGAACCGGGTGTAACCCTCGAAACCAAACTCCTCGACGATTTTCTCCGCCGTGAAATCGCAGCCGGGCGCGTCATGCTGATGCAGGGTGTGCACCGCGACGCGGGAAGGCTCGGTGCCGGCGGCCGCGGCGAGGGCTTGGCGGAAAACGGCGTTGCCCTCATTGGCGATGCCGATCCAGTCCACCGCGCACAGCACGATGGGCTTGTCCGCGCCGAGCAGCACGATGCCGCGGCAGCGCAGGGTCAGCTCGTCGAGACGTTTGACCGGGTCATAGGCCATCGGCGCGCCGAGCGGCGGGGTGGCATCAACGTCGAACACCGCCACGCGGACTTGTTCCGCTTGGGCTGGGGACAACAGCAGCGCGGCGAGGAAGAGGACGGCGTGAAAGCGTGAGAGCATGTTCATGAGCAGATGGTTCATACGCTGGCGCAGGGCCGCGTTTTTTCTTTCTGGGAACTCACGGCGCGCGGTCGATGAGGTTCTGCTGGACGATGCTGGGCGTGGCGGTTTTGACGTTGATCCAGGAGGCTTTTTTGTCGAGCTTGCGGCCGCAATCGGTGAGCAGGTTGGAGGTGATGAGCAGGCTGCGGCACGGACCGACGGTCCAGACGGCGGCAGTCGATAGGCCGGAGAAGGTGTTGCCGGTGATGTTCACATGGCTGGCGCGCTCCAGCAGGATGCCGCTGCCCTCGTCGATGTGCATTGGCGTTTTGCCCTCGGCGGGGCGTTTGTCCTTGCCGTCGCCTATATAGCTGTTGGTGAAGGTGTTGGCGGAGATGCTGTGACGGCCGGACCCGGGACCGACGCGCACGCCGAATTTGTGGGCGAGCACGAAGGTATTCGCGGAAATGCTGCAACCGTGGGCGTCGCGCAGGTCGATGCCGCCCTCGAGATGGTGGGCGATGACATTGGCCGAGAGCGTGATGCCGTAGCAGTCGCGGTCGAGAATGATGGCGGTGCCGTTGCATTCCTCGATCATGTTGCCGGAGACGACGGAGCCGTAGGTGTTTTCGATGACGATGCCGTGACGCAGATGGTCGTCGAGGTTGTTGCCGGTGGCGCAGAGATTGAAGGAGTCGGCGCAAACCATCGCGTCCTGATTTTCCTCGAAGTGATTGGCGGAGACAACGATGTCATGGCAGTCGAAGATGCGCAGGCCGCAGTCCTTGTTGTAAGTGAGAATGTTGTCGGAGACGCGCGGGTCCTCAAAGCAGGAGACGAGGTGGATGCCGTTGCCGCCGTGGTGATCGATGGACAGACCGTGCAGATAAATCTCCTGCACAAACTCGGCGCGCAGGCCGTCGCCGCTTTGCTCGTTGCCGGAGAGGCGCAGGTCGGCGAGCTGCACCCGCCAGAGGCGGGCCTTGGGATCGGCGGCAAGCGCTTCCTCGCCGGGTTTGATCAGAATGGCGGGCTGACCTTCGGTGTTGCGATTGAGGATGTGGGTGGCGGCGCCGGAACCTTCCACCCGCGTCTCGGGCGTGTGGATGACCAGGGGCTGGTTGATCTCGTAATTCCCCGGCGGGATGCGCACGATGCCGCCGCTGGCGGGCAGGGCGTCGAAAGCGGCCTGGAGAGTGGCGTGATCGCCAGCGTTGATGGTGACAGGCGCGGGCGCGTCCTGGGCGGCAAGAGCGGCTGTCAGGAACAGGCAGGACAACAAGCGGAGTGAGGGAGGCAGGGACATGACACCAGTGAGTTTAAAGGAACTCGGCGCTGGCTGGCAAGCTTGATCCGCCAAGAAGAGTGATCAGTGATTCTGATAATGCTCAAGGCCGTTCAGGAACATCTGCACGGCCACCATGACCAGCAGCATGCCCATCAGCCGCTCCACGGCCAGCGAGCCTTTCTCCTTCAACACCCGGGCAATGGCGGGCGCGCAGAGCAGCACGGCGGCAGTGATGCTCCAGGCAAGCATGAGCGCCGCGAACCATTGCCACCATCTCTCCGGCTGTGTGCTCACCAGGACGAGCAGCGTCGCCAGCACCGACGGACCGGCGATCATGGGCGTGGCCAGCGGCACAATGAAGGGTTCGTCCACCGGCTCATCCTCGCGCCGCGCGGGCGGAAAGATCATTTTTATGGCGATCAAAAACAGCACGATGCCGCCGCTCATGAACAGCGCCTCCTGCTTCAACTGCAGCAGCCCCAGCAGCCGTTGCCCAAGGAACATGAAGAAAATCAAAATCCCCAGCGCGATCATCAGCTCGCGCGCGATGACCCTCAGCCGCCGCTCCGGCGGCACCGGGCGCAGCGCAGACACAAACGTCGCCACGTTCCCCAGCGGGTCCATGATGGTCAACAGCAGCAGCGTGGCGGAAAGCGTGCTCATTTTCAAACTTCCAGCAATTTTTTGACCTCCGCGAAGGCTATTACTGCCCTTTCCAAATCCGCGCGCGTGTGCGCGGCACTCATCTGAGTGCGAATGCGGGCCTTGCCTTCGGCGACAACTGGGAAACTGAACCCGATGACATAAACGCCGTGCTCCAGCATGGCATCGGCGAACCTGGTGGCGAGCGCGGCGTCACCCAGCATGACGGGGACGATGGGGTGATCTCCCGGCGCGATGTTAAAACCGGCATCGGTCATGGCGGCGCGGAACCAGCGGGTGTTCGCCTCTAGCGTGTCGCGCAGTTGGGTGCTGGTTTTGAGCAGGCGCAGTGCTTCGAGGGTCCCGCCGGCGATGCTGGGGCAAAGCGTGTTCGAGAACAAATAAGGCCGCGAGCGCTGGCGCAGCAGCTCGATGATTTCTTTGCGGCCGCTGGTATAGCCGCCGCTGGCGCCGCCGAGAGCTTTGCCGAGCGTGCCGGTGAGAATGTCCACCCGCTCCATGACCGCACAGTGCTCATGCGTGCCGCGGCCGGTTTTGCCAATGAAACCGGCGGCGTGGGAATCGTCCACCATGACGAGCGCGTGGTGTTTTTCAGCGAGGTCACAAATCTCGCGCAAGGGGGCGATGGTGCCGTCCATCGAGAACACACCGTCGGTGGCGATCATTTTGAAGCGGGCGCCTTGGGTCTCGGCAGCGATGAGCTGCGCCTCCAGATCCGCCAGGTCGCGGTTCTTGTAGCGGTAGCGCTGCGCTTTGCACAGCCGCACGCCGTCAATGATCGAGGCATGATTCAACTCATCGCTGATCACGGCGTCCTCCGACCCGAGCAGGGTCTCAAACAAGCCGCCGTTGGCGTCAAAACAGGAGCCGTACAGGATGGTGTCCTCGGTGCCGAGGAAATCGCTCAGGCTTGCCTCCAACTCCTTGTGCACACCCTGCGTGCCGCAGATGAAGCGCACGCTGGCGAGGCCGTAACCCCAGTGCTCCAGCGCCTCATGCGCCGCCTGCCGCACCTTCGGATGCTGGGCGAGCCCAAGGTAGTTGTTGGCGCAGAGGTTCAAAACCGGTGCACCACCGTTCGCGCGCACCAGCGTGCCCTGCGGCGTGCTGAGCACGCGCTCGCGCTTGTAGGTGCCCGCAGCACGGATGGCATTGAGCTGGGAGGTGAGATGGGATTGGTAGGCAGGGGTCATGACGAGAAATGGGTTGTTTAAAGTAGCTTCGATTGGCAATCGAAGCGGATTCGACTGCCAGTCGAATCTACGAGGACCAGTCCAGCACCACCTTGCCGCACTCGCCGCTTTCCATGGCGGCGAAGCCTTTTTCAAAGTCGGTGTAATGGAAGCGGTGGGTGATGACGGGTTTGATGTTGAGGCCGCTCTCAAGCATGACGCTCATTTGATACCAGGTCTCGTACATCTCGCGGCCGTAGATGCCGTGGATGGTGAGCATGTTGAAGATGACCTTGTTCCAGTCGATGGCGATGGGCTCCGCTGGAATGCCGAGCATGGCGATCTTGCCGCCGTGGCACATGTTGTCGATCATGTCGCGAAAGGCGGTGGCGTTGCCGCTCATCTCCAGGCCCACGTCGAAGCCTTCCCTCATGCCTAGCTGCTTTTGCACGCCGGCGATGGTCTCATGTTTCACGTTCACCGCGCGGGTCGCGCCCATCTGGCGGGCGAGGTCGAGGCGGTACTCATTCACATCGGTGATGACCACATGGCGGGCGCCGGCGTGTTTGACGACCGGGATGGCCATGATGCCGATGGGGCCCGCGCCGGTGATGAGCACGTCCTCGCCGAGCACCTCAAAAGCGAGCGCGGTATGAACAGCGTTGCCAAAGGGGTCGAAGATGGCCGCCACCTCCTCGTCCACGCCCTCGCGGTGGTGCCAGACATTGGTCATCGGCACGCTGATGAACTCGGCGAACGCTCCGGATCGGTTCACCCCGATGCCCTGGGTGTCCTTGCAGAGATGACGGCGACCCGCGAGGCAGTTGCGGCAGCGGCCGCATACCACATGGCCCTCGGCGCTGACGATCTCGCCGGGATGAAAGTCGCTCACGTTGCTGCCGACCGCGACCACCTCGCCGACAAACTCATGGCCGACGACCATGGGCACAGGGATCGTTTTTTGCGCCCAAGCATCCCATTTGTAAATGTGCAGGTCTGTGCCGCAGATGCCGGTTTTGCGGACCTTGATGAGGACGTCGTTGATGCCGACCTGCGGCTCCGGGACATCCTGGAGCCAGAGACCGCGCGCCGCGTGTGCTTTGACGAGTGCTTTCATGGTTTTCCGGCATTATGGACGTGATTCCGATAAAGTGACAAGAAGAAAATTCTAATTTACAAGAGGCGTGTCCGTTATAATGGCATTGCATGCCCGCCAAAAAACCTGCCAGCAACCCTGAACAGAGCCCCGAGGCCATCAATGAGAACCTTGGCAAACGCGTGAAGAAACTGCGCGCCGACCGTGGCTGGTCGCTGGAAGAGCTGGCAAACGCCAGCGGCGTGAGCCGCAGCATGCTGAGCGAGATCGAGCGCGAGAAGGCAAACCCGACGCTGACGGTGACCTTCCGCATTGCGCGCGCGTTCGGGCTGACGCTGCAGGAGCTGATCGGGAGCGCCGAGGCCAGCGCGTCGAAAATCCAGGTGATCCGCGCCAGCGACCGCGCGCAGGTGTATCGCAGCGACAAACAATGCGAGATCCGCACGCTGTCGCCGCTGAATCTGGAGAAGGATGTGGAGTTTTACGAGGTCACCCTCAAGCCAGGCGGCGCGTTGCGCAGCCAGCCGCACTTTGAAGGCACGCGGGAGTTTTTGACTGTCGAGGAAGGCAGCGTCCGCATCGAGTCAGGCGAGGACCAGGACAGCCTCGCCAAGGGCGACAGCGGCACCTACCGGGCCGACGTGCGGCATGCCATCGTGAACACCGCCAAAGGCGCCTCAGTGGTGTTTTTGGTGGTCATTTATCGCTAACCAATGATGATCATCGCAATAGTTTTTGGTGGATTAACTGGCGTGGTCATCGGTTTACGAACCGGGAGCGGTGAGTGGAAATTGTTGGCTATGCTGGGAATTACAGCAGAGCTGATTCTGGGATTTAACCTCATTGGGATTGCTGACTCCGCAGCTCAGTCGCTGTTTGGAAAATGGTTGGTCGCAGCAGGGGGTGGAGCTTTTATCGGGGTTGCACTTGGCTCTCTTTCCCGATGCCTTTTCAGCAAGACTCCTGATTCCGATCAGAAAGCAAAAGAACGAAAATGAAACAGCTCATAGCACTACTATTTTCATTTCATAGCGTTGCCTATTGCCAGCTTCCGAGTGAGGTCGTAAAAGCCGAACGCGCCAAAATTCTAGAAGGCGTGACATCCGTGCCGAAGCTCGGTGCGCCGGGGCCGGTGGGGATTTGGGGTCAGATCGCGTTTCCGATCCTTTCCGCGCCGGACAAGGACGGCATTGAAATCGCGGTGGCGGCGGCGGCGGCGCATGGCAATGGACGCGTCATCTTGTTTGGCCACAACTCCTATCTTAGCGGCGATGGCGGGGGCGAGCACGCGCAGCTCATTGAGAACGGCGTGAAGTGGGCGGGCAGCAAGGCGAAACCGCGCATCGGCCTCAAAGGGGTAAAGGGCGATGTGCTGGCGCAACGCGGCTTCAAAGCGGAGGAATTTCGCACGGTGGACAGGAAAAGTCTCTCTGGCTACGACGTGGTCATCATCAACACGCAAAGTGTCGTCGGCGCGGAGGAAGGCGCGGCCCTGGTTGAATACATCAAAAACGGCGGCGGCTTCATCGGTGGCATGACCGGATGGGCGTTCGGCCAGACCAGCGGCGGCAAGGACCTCGCCTTGTCCCACGGGGTGAATCAGGCGCTCATGGCAGCCGGTGTCGCCCACACGGACATGAGCGCGTTTGACGGAGTGCAGTCGTTCACGGCGAGGGTGGAGTTGCCGGCGATGATGAACGCCTCCGAAGCGGTCACCTCCCTCAAAAAGCAGCGCGAGGGAGGGCCGGCTCTAACCCCGGAGCAAACGCGGCAGGGCATGAACGCCATTCAAATCGCCCTGGCGGCGCAACCGCCCGACCGCAACAACCTGCGCAACGCCGTCGCTGCCGCGCTCGGCGGCGCAGGCGAGGACGCGCCCATACCGACGGCGCAGGCTCCGCTCACCGACACGCAAAACGCCGCCGCGCGTTTGCGTCTCGGCATGGAGACGCGCATGCTGCGTTTGGCAGGCTCGGACGGCCTTCAAGCACATCCTGCTCATGCCGCCTTTCCCGGCCAGGTGCCGGCCGGTGCTCCGCGCCTCAGCGGCGAGGTGAGCATCGTTCCAACCATTCCCGGCTGGCACAGCACCGGACTTTATGCAGCTGCGGGCGAGGTCATTACGGTGACGATCCCGGAAAAGTTTGCCAACCAAGGCTATGCCGTCCGCATCGGCTGCCACAGCGACACACTCTATCACCTTGACAGTTGGAAGCGCGCGCCGGACATCACGCGCAGCGATCCGCTGGCCACCGCCACTACCAAGACCGCCTCCGCTTTTGGCGGGCTGCTATATATCGTCGTGCCCGACCGCGCCAATACGGACGAGACCTTTACCGCGTCGATTGCTAACGCGGTGGCCGCGCCGTTGTTCGTGCTGGGCCAGGACGATGATGAGACATGGAAAAATATCCGTGAGCGGCCCGCGCCCTGGGCGGAGCTGGCTTGCGACAAAATGATCATCAGCTTCCCGCGCGAGGTGGCGCAGGCCATCAACAATCCCACCGAGCTCATGCAGTTCTGGAAGGCGGTCGTCGAAGCGCAGGATGAGATCACCAACCAGGCTGCCGAGCGCCGCCGGCCGGAGCGCATCGTCGCTGACGTGCAAATCAGCGCCGGTTACATGCACAGCGGTTATCCGATCATGATTCCCAACAGCGCCGCGCCGGAGATGGTGACGCTGAACCGCTTGAAGTTTCCCGGCTGGGGCTTCTACCACGAGATCGGTCACAACCACCAGCGCCGCGCCTTCACCTTTGATGGCACGGTGGAGGTGACGTGCAATGTGCTCGGCATGTATTGCTATGAGGCGGTATTGAAAAAAGACTGGCTGATCGGCCATGGCGGCATCAGCGAGCAATCCCGCAAAGACCACATCAAAAAGATCAAAGCCGCCACGGACAAATGGCAGACCTGGAAGAGCGAGCCTTTTCTTGCCCTCACCACTTACATCCAGCTTGTTCAGGCCTTTGGCTGGGAGAGCTGGCGCAAGTACCTGCACAGTTTCGGCGACCCCGCCTTCGGCCCCGACCCGAAGGGCGATGACGAGGCGCGCGACCAGTTCCTGGTGCGTTACTCGAAGATCGTGAACAAGAACCTCGGCCCCTTTTTCGACTTCTGGGGCATCCCCGTCAGCGCCGCCGCGAAAGACGCCGTGGCCGGGATGGAGACATGGCTGCCGAAGTGAACCAGCGCAGCTTGGGAGACCGCCGCAGGCAAACCGAAACCAGGATGCCGGATACGCTTCCTCCAAGAGGGCGGCTTTTTCATTGTCGAATCTTGAGGAACTCCGAACAGGGTCCACGCGACCGCCCGCTGCCGGCCGTGGTGACGGTGGACTATTGCAGGGCTGAAACGTTGCAATCGCACGCGCAATGAGCCACCCTTCCGAGCATGCCGGTCCAGTCCGGCGGAGAAAATCGCGCGGTTGCGCTCGCCGTTCAGCAGGCGGGAGCACGCCCGCAGCGCCTGTAAGACGTTTTTTTCAACGCCTGGAGACGCTGCCCACAACGATTTGCGGCCGCCCGAGAAAGCGGGAACCCGCCGTACTCACCTCCCCAAATCATTCGCCCGCACCGCCGCCAGTTTGGCGGTGATTTTCTCCTTCCACTCCTCGACGCGGGAGACGTGATCGAGGGATTGGGCGAGGTTGGTGAACTGCCGCGGGTCGGTTTGCATGTCGTAGAGCTCGATGCCGCGCCCGGCGTCCTCGCCATATTGGATGAAAACCCAGCGCTCATCGCGCAGCATGAGACCTTTGCTGGAGTTGGCCACGCTGAAGACGGTGTCGTGGAGTCTGGCCTGCGGATCGTCAAGGATTGGGCTGATGTCCTTCCCCTGGAGGCGGGCCGGGACTTCGAGGCCGCAGAGTTTGGCGGTGGTGGGATAGAGGTCGAGCAGTTCGACAAGCGAGTCGCTGACACCGGGCTTTTTGCCGGGAACACTGATGATGAGCGGCACGCGCGCGGATTCGTCGTGCAGGCTGACTTTAGCCCAGAAATCGTGCTCGCCGAGGTGGTAGCCGTGGTCGCTGGTGAAGATGATGAGGGTGTTGTCCGCCTGGCCGGAAGCATCAAGGGCGTCGAGCACACGGCCCACCTGCGCGTCCATGTAGGTCACGGCGGCATAGTAACCCGCGAGGGCCTTTTTCTGTCGCACCTCGTCCATCTGCATGTTCACGCTGGTCTTGTAGTTGATGCCCGGCTTCGGGATGTCATCCCAGTCGCCGGGCACTTTCTCCGGCAAGGTCATCTGTTCCCAGGGATAGAGGTCGAAGTACTTCTTTGGCGCGACGAAGGGCACATGCGGACGCACAAAACCGACGGCGAGGAAAAACGGCTGGTCCTGGTGTTGCGCGATGAGTTCACAGGCTTTGGCGGCGGTTTTGCCGTCGGAGTGCGCGTCGTCATCGCCCTCGGCGGCGACGATGACGAAGGTGTTGCCGCCCATGACGGGTTTGCTGCCATCGGGGTTTTTTTCGAGCGTCTCGCCCGCGCCGGGGGCTTTCCATTCAGGTCCGGGGCTGTTGAAACGCTCGGTCCAGGACAGGGCGTCGTCAGCGCCGTTGCCGCCGTCGTGGTCGCGGCCATCGCCGCCCTCTTCGATGCCGCCGGGCACGCCCATGTGGAAGATTTTGCTGACGCGGGCGGCGTAGTAACCGGCGTTTTTGAAATGCTGCGGCCAGGTGGCGCGATCGCCGATGGCCTCGCGCGGGCTGATGTAGCCCTGCACCCCGGTGGCGTGCGGGTAATAACCGGAGAGAAAGGAGGCGCGCGACGGCCCGCAGTAGGTGCCCTGGCAGTAGGCCCGCGTGAACCTCATGCCGCGCGCGGCGAGCCGGTCGATGTTCGGCGTCTTGCAGACTGCGTTGCCGTAGCAGCCGAGGGCGGTGGAGGTGAGGTCGTCGGAGATGATGAAAAGAAGGTTCGGCTTCGCCGCCGGGGCGGAGAGCGGAGCGCAAAGGGCGAAGAGCAGGAGAAAAAACGCGCGGGACATGGGAAGTGAACGGCGTGGCGGGCCGGCTTTGTCATCACCGGCCGAATCAAGAAGGGCGAAGGTCCTCCTTGCGCGCGTCGTCCCTGCAAGCGCGTCCCCGGTCAACAGGCGGCTGCGCGCACGAACTTGCCGCATCACTTTTTTGTGAAACTCGTTCCGGGGTCGCCGGTTCATTCATGCGCTCCCGATTCACCGTTTGCCGCAACTTCCACCCGTTCGCTTTTCATGCTTTTTTCCACTGTGTTGATGTGGCTGCTGATCGCGGCGGCTTTCCTGGTGGCGCTGCCCGCGCTGTGGTTGTTGACGCAGGGACTGTGGCCGGAGCGCTCCGCGCGCTTGCGCCAAGCGGCGGGACGCGGGCTGCTCAAGAGCTTTTTCCTCGGCCTGGTACCGCTGGTGCTGGGCGTGGTGCTGGTGTCGGCGCTGGCGAAACTTCCCAAAGCCGGCGTGCTGGCGGCGCTGACCGGAGGCGTGCTCATCACCTGGGGGTTGATCGGCGCCGCGGGGGTGGCGGGGCTTCTCGGCACCCGGTTGTGGCCGCAGGCGGAGCCGTGGCGGCAGTTGCAGCGCGGCGGATTGACGCTGGTCTGCTGCGCGTTGCTGCCGGTGGTGGGCTGGTTTGTGCTGCTGCCTTTGATGGCGGTCATCGGTGGAGGAATCCAACTGCGCGCTTGGTTCGGCGGCAAACCGGCGACGGCCTCCGAGAATACGGCCTTGTCGCCGCCGAACGCGTCTTGAAGCGATGAACAGTACTCGACGCGCCTGGTTGCGAACGGCCGCGCTTGGCTCGGCCGCCCTCGCGAGTTGCGAGGAAACTATCACGCGACTGAATCGTGGTCTGCTCGGTGAAGCGGTACCGGAGCGGCTCACACCTGCTTCCGGCGCGGAGATCGACGAGGATTTCCACCTGCTCTCCCGCGCTTCGTTCGGACCGTGGCCGGGGGATTTGGAGCGCCTCAAGAGCATGGGCCGGGAGGCCTGGCTGGAGGAGCAACTGCATCCGGAGCGAATTTCCGACACCGCCTGCGATCTGCGCGCGGAGCGTTTTGAGAGCCTCTACTTCAGCGCGGGCGACGCTTATGAGTTTCGCAAACCGGTGCTGCGCGACGAGATCATGCGCCATGCCTTGCTGCGCGCGGTGTACAGCCGGCGTCAGCTCTTCGAGGTCATGGTTGAGTTCTGGACCGACCACCTCAACATCGACCTGGAGAAAGGCGACTGCGTTTATTTGAAACCGAGCGATGACCGCGACGTGATCCGCCGGCACGCGTTGGGGAATTTCCGCGAACTGATTCGCGCCTCCGCCACCTCCCCCGCGATGCTGGTTTATCTTGACGGTGTGTCCAACAAGGTGCGCAAGGGTCGTGACGAGAAACCCAACGAAAACTACGCGCGCGAGCTGCTGGAGCTGCACACCCTGGGTGTGGAGGGCGGTTACACGCAACAGGATGTCTATGAGGCGGCGCGCTGCCTGAGCGGCTGGACCTTTGACCGCAAACGTTTCTCGGCGCTGGACGCGGACCGGGCCTTTTTCAGGCGCGACTGGCATGACGACGGCGCCAAGACGGTGCTCGGCCAGGCGATCCCCGCGGGCGGCGGCGAACGCGATCTCGACCGGCTCATCGATATCGTCTGCGCGCATCCGTCCACCGCGCGCTTCATCGCCTGGAAGCTCTGCCGCCGGCTGGTCGCGCCGGAGCCGCCGCCCTCCCTGGTGGCAAAAGTGGCGGCGGCGTTCACGCGCACGCAGGGCGACATCAAAGCGCTGCTGCGCACGCTGCTGCGCGCGCCGGAGTTTGCGGACAGTCGCGGGCGGTTGCTGAAACGGCCGTTTAAATTCCTGGTGTCATCGCTGCGCGCCCTGGCCGCCGACACGCATGCGGAAAACGGCATCCTGGAACCATTGCAGCGCATGGGGCACGGTTTGTTTCAATACCCGACGCCCGATGGCTATCCCGATGACGAGTTGCCATGGATGGGCGCGCTGATGTGGAGGTGGAATGTGGCGCTCGCTCTCGTCGAGGGGCGTCAACCTGGCGCGCGTGTGGACTTGCGTCCGTTGCGCGCGGCACTCGGTGGCGGCGATGCCGGCTTGTGGTTCCGTCATTGCATCGGGCGCTCGCCCACCGAAGCCGAACTCGCCGCGCTGCCCACCGACGATGAAACCCGTCTTGTCGGACTCATCCTCGCCAGCCCGGCCTTTCAACGCTGCTAAGTCATGCCCGCCTCACTCACCCGCCGCGCCTTGATATCCCAGCTCGCGCTGGCCGCCGTCCCCGCCATCGCCACGCGCCCGGAGGAGGAGCCGCATACGCTGATTCATGTCTTCCTGCGCGGCGGCGCCGACACCCTGAATTTTTTCGTGCCGTTTGCGGATGATCGCTACCACCGATTGCGACCCGGTTTGGCGATCGCGGAAAAGGACGTCATTCGCGTCTCCGATCACTACGGTCTGCATCCGGCGCTGCATCCGCTCGAAGGCGCGTTCAAAGCGGGGCGCTTCGGCGCGGTGCAGGCGGTGGGCGTGGACAACACCAGCGGCTCGCACTTTGACTGCCAGGATCAAATGGAGCATGGCGACTCCATGCACGGCAAGCCCGCGGGCGGCGGCTGGCTGGGGCGCTTTCTGCGGTTGCATCAAGCGGAGGCGGCCTCGGCGCTGTCCGCCGTCGCCGTGGGGCGGACGCTGCCGGAGTCCCTGCGCGGCGCGCCGGCGGTGAGCGTGCTGGAGAAACTGGATGACATCGCCATCCGCACCAGGCGCGAGGACGATCTCGAGCAGGTGCGGCGGACCTTGCAGGCCCTGTATGGAGCGGAAGTGACGCTGCTCGGCCAGCGCGGCGCGGACACGCTGGAGTTGTTCCAGCGTGTCAGCGAGCTTCAGGGCAAAGGCGGCGCGCCGGAGCATGGCGCGCAGTATCCCGGCGACGCGTTCAGCGGCGGTCTGCGCGAGATCGCCCGCCTTATTAAGGCGCGCGTCGGATTGCGCGTGGCCTGCCTGGACTTGGGCGGTTGGGACACGCACTTTTTTCAAGGCGGCGTCACCGGCCAGCAAGCGCGGCAGATCGGCACGCTGGCCGCGGGCCTGGCGGCGTTGGATCTGGACATGCGGGATCATCACGCGCGTTACACAGTGATGATCACCACCGAGTTTGGCCGCCGGGTTTATGAAAACGCCAGCCTCGGCACCGACCACGGACGCGGCTTCGCCTTCATGGCGCTCGGCGACCGGGTGCGGGGCGGTCGCGTGCTTGGCTCCTGGCCGGTGCGCAGCGAGGAGGAGATCAATTTGAACACCCCCGGCCCCGGCGGCCTGCATGTGGAGACGGACTTCCGCCAAGTCTTCGCCGAAATCCTGCGCGGCTGCTTTGGCATTGGCGACGAAGAGATCGCCAGGGTGTTTCCAGAGACCAAGCTGGCGCCGGTGGGGCTGATGGGATGAGGCGGGGATCAGCCTGCAATGATCGCTTCCACCATGCGCAGGGCTTGCAGGTTGGGGGCGACCTCGTGGACGCGGTGGATTTCCGCGCCTTGCTCGCGCAGCCAGGCGGTGGCGGCGATGGTGGTCCAGGAGCGCGCCTCCACGTCCGTGCGTCCGCTGAGGTGAGCGAGCACCGACTTGCGCGAGATGCCGGCCAGCAGCGGGCGGTCCGCCACGCGCAGTTCGGGCAGCCGGCGCATCAGCTCGACGTTGTGCGCGGCGGTTTTGCCGAATCCAAATCCGGGGTCGAGCACGACACGCGCGGGATCGATGCCCGCCTCCGCCAGCACGCGCAGCCGTCGCTCAAAATAGGCGCGCACCTCGGCCACCACGTCTTGATACACCGGCGCGGCCTGCATGGTCTGCGGGTCGCCTTGCATGTGCATCACCACCAGACCGGCCTGGGATTCCGCCGCCACACGGATCATGCCGGCGTCGCCGCCGAGACCGGTGACATCGTTGATGATGTCCGCGCCCGCCTCCAACGCCGCGCGGGCGACGGCGGCCTTCATGGTGTCGATGGAAAGCAGGGCGCGCGTCTGCGTGCGCAGGCTTTTCAACACCGGCAACACGCGCCGCAGCTCCTCCTCCACCGGCACGGGCTCGGCACCAGGCCGGGTGGACTCGCCGCCGATGTCGAGGATGTCCGCGCCCTCCGCCAGCAAGCGCAGGCCTTGTTCGACGGCGCGACCGGCATCGAGGAAGCGCCCGCCATCGCTGAACGAGTCCGGCGTGACGTTGAGGATGCCCATGACCAGCGCGCGCGGTCGGGTGGGGAGGTCGGCGCCTTGCACGCGCCACGGCCGGGATTCCATGCTCACGACGCGACGGAAGGCGGCGGCGGCGGGAAAGCAACCGCGATTCGGCCCGCCTTGCTTTTTAAAAAAGCGTCAAGCCAGCAGTCCGGTCAGGAGTTTGCCATGCACGTCCGTGAGGCGGAAGTCGCGTCCCTGGAAGCGGAAGGTCTGCTTTTCGTGCTCGATGCCGAGCAGGTGGAGGATGGTGGCGTGAAGATCGTGGACGTGCGCGGGGTTTTCCTCGACGGCGAAGCCAAGCTCGTCCGTCTTGCCATAGACTTGGCCGGCCTTGATGCCGCCGCCGGCGAACCACATGGTGAAGGCGTCGATGTGGTGGTTGCGGCCAGTGAACTCGCGCACCTCGCCCATCGGTGTGCGGCCGAACTCGCCGCCCCAGATGACGAGCGTCTCCTCCAAAAGCCCGCGCTGCTTCAAGTCGCGCACGAGGGCGGCGCAGCCCTGGTCGATGTCGCGGCACTTGTCGGGCAGATGGTTTTCAAGCGTCTCGGTGGGGCCGCCATGGTGATCCCAGTTGGTGTCGTAAAGCTGCACGAAGCGCACCCCGCGCTCGACGAGCCGGCGGGCGAGCAGGCAGTTGCGGGCAAAGGTGGATTCGTTGGCGTCCTTGATGCCGTAGAGGTCGAGCGTGGCCTGGCTCTCGCCGCGGATGTCGATCAACTCCGGCGCGCTTGACTGCATCCGCCACGCCATTTCGTAGGCGTTGATGCGCGTCTGGATCTCCTCGTCACCGGTCGCCACCAGACGGCGCAAATTGAGCTCGCGCACGGTGTCGATGACTTGGCGCTGGCTGCGCGCGTCGATGCTGGCGGGGGTGGTGAGATTTAAAATCGGTTCGCCCTGGCTGCGCAACGGCACGCCCTGGTAAGTGGTGGGCAGGAAACCGCTGCCCCAGTTCACGGCGCCGCCGCGCGGGCCGCGCGGACCGCTCTGCAGGACCACGAAGGCGGGCAGGTCAGCCGACTCGCTGCCGAGACCGTAGGCCACCCAGGAGCCCAGGGAGGGCCGGCCAAACTGGCCGCTGCCGGTGTTCATGAAGAGCTTGGCGGGAGCGTGGTTGAAGAGCTCCGTCTTGCAGGTGGTGACGAGGCTGATGTCATCGACGATGCCGGCGGTGTGCGGCAGCAGGTCGCTCACCCAGGCGCCGCTCTGGCCGTGCTGTTGAAACGGGCGGCGCGAGGGCAGCAGGTTGAGGCGATGGCTGCTGTCCATGAAGGCGAAGCGTTTGCCTTCGACCAGGCTGGGCGGCACCGGTTTGCCGCTGAGTTCGAGCAGCTTCGGCTTGTTCTCAAACAGCTCCAACTGGGAAGGCCCGCCGGCCATGAACAGGAAGATGACATTTTTCACGCGCCCCGGCAGATGACCGCCCAGTGGCCGGCCCGGCCCGGCTTTCGGCGCCGCCACGGTCCTGCCCTCCGCCAGCAACGAAGCCAGCGCCACCCCGCCGATGCCCATGCCGCACTGGCTGAACAGATGACGGCGGGTGATCGCTGGCAGAGACGGACGCGGTGACGGACTCACGCGGAGTGTACGCGCCGGGCCGGTGGAAATTGCAGGGCGCAGGCGTGTGGTTCAGGCCGTCTCACTCCCCTGGTCCCCAGAGGGATCCGGCTGGCCGCCGCGGCTGCTGGAATCTCCGGCAGCAAAAATGCCGCTCAGCGCCGGGCATTAACTGCCGAACCGTGATGAGCAACACGGGCATGGGATCCTGCGGTGACTGGCGGAGGACCGGCACTTTCACCAGCAAGGATCGCCGCGCCGGCTCTTCGCCGCAGACTAACTGAAGAATTTTTTGGCTTTCTCGAAGAAGCTTTCCTCCATGTCGGAGGCGTTTTCGCCAAGGAGGTGGGCGAACTCTTGGAGCTTGGCTTTCTGCTCGGCGGTCATTTTGGTGGGGACGGCGATCTGGACGTGGACGTAGAGGTCGCCATTGCTGCCCTCGCCGAGGCGTTTGAGACCTTTGCCGCGGAGGCGGAAGGTGGTGCCGTTCTGGGTGCCGGCGGGGATTTTGACGCTGGCTTTGCCTTCGATGGTGGGAACAGTGATCTCGCCGCCGAGGGCGGCGATGGTGAAAGCCATGGGGAGCTCGCAGTGGAGGTCGTCGCCGTCGCGCTGGAAGATGTCGTGGGGTTTGAGGTGAATGACCACGTAAAGATCGCCGGCGGGGCCGCCGGAAGTGCCGGCGTCGCCGTTGCCCTGGGAGCGCAGGCGGGAGCCTTCCTCGATGCCGGCGGGGATGCGGAGGCGGACGCGCGTGCGCTCTTTGACGCGGCCGACGCCGCGGCAGGCTTTGCAGGGGTCGGAGATGGTCTCGCCGGTGCCGTTGCAGTCGGGGCAGGTCTGCTGCACTTGGAAGAAGCCGCGGGAGGAGATGACCTGGCCGGCGCCGCCGCAAGTGCGGCAGGTTTTTTTGCCGCTGCCGCTGGCGGAGCCGCTGCCGGAGCAGGTTTTGCAGCCGACCAGGCGTTCATACTCGATTTCGCGCTCGGCACCGTGGGCGGCCTCTTCGAGGGTGATTTCGAGGGCGTAGCGCAGATCGGAACCGCGCTGGGGGCCGCCGCGCCGGCGCTGGCCGCCGCCACCGCCGCCGAAAAAGGTTTCAAACACGCCGCCGCCGCCGCCAAAGACTTCGCGGAAGATGTCAAAGGGATCATGGAAGCCGCCGCCCGCGCTGCCGCCCGTGCCGGGGCCGCCCATGCCGCCGGAGAAGGCGGCGTGACCGTAGCGGTCGTAGGCGGCGCGCTTTTGCTCGTCACTGAGCACGTCGTAGGCTTCACTGACTTCCTTGAATTTTTCCTCGGCGCCTTTGTCGTCCGGGTTTTTATCGGGGTGGAACTGCACCGCGAGCTTGCGGTAGGCTTTTTTGAGGTCGTCAGCGGTGGCGTCGCGGGAGACGCCGAGGACTTCGTAATAATCGCGTTTGTCAGCCATTTTGTTGGGAAGTCATCAGTGATCAATGATCAGTGGCGGCGGGTTCGGGCTGGGGGGCGGCGGCGACGATGACGGAGGCGGGGCGGAGGAGGCGGTCTTTGAGGCGGTAACCGCGGCGGGTGACGCGCAGGATGGCGCCCTCGGGGTGCCCGGCGCTGGGTTCCTGGGAGACGGCGTCGTGGAGGTTGGGGTCGAAGGGTTTGCCGAGGGCTTCGACTTCCTGGACACCGAAGTCCTTGAGCAGATCCTGGAACTGGCGGTGGACCATGGCCATGCCCATGAAAATCATGGAGGTCTCAGACTCGGCGCGGGCGGCTTCGAGGCCCATTTCGAAGTTGTCGAGGATGGGGAGGAGGGTGCGCAGGAGCTCGCCGTTGGCGTAGGCGCGGGTGTCCTGGGCTTCGCGAGCGGCGCGCTTGCGGAAGTTGTCGAGCTCGGCCTGGCTGCGGTAGGCGAGGTCTTTCCACTTGTCGGCCTCGGCCTGGGCGCTGGCGAGGGGGTCGGTCTCCGGAGCTGGGGCTTCAGGCGCGGTCTCGGCGGCGGGCGTGGTGTCGAGGGCCGGGTCTTCGGCGGGCGCGGAGGCGGCGTCGGCGGGCGCGGAGGCGGCGTCGGCGGGCGTGGGAGGAGGCTCGGGTTCGGTCATGGCACAGAGGTGGCGATTTTTATTTTGAGGGCCGCCACTATGCTGTCTTCCGCACGGCAATCAAGGTGATGTCATCCAGGGAACGCCGGCCGCCGACAAAGACATCGATTTCTTGCAGGATGCCTTGGACGACGGCGCGGGGTCCCTGATGAGCGCGCAGGGCGAGGGCGCGTTCGATGCGCTCCTCGCCGAACATGAGCTCCTTGGCGTCAGTGGCCTCGCTGATGCCGTCGGTGTAGAGCAGGAGAGTGTCGTCGGGGTCGAGGGTGATGGTGATGTCGCGGGCGATGCGCTCGAAGACCTCGCCTTTGTCCAGGCCAACGGCCATGCCGGGGGAGTCAATGGTTTCGACACGGCCACTGGCGGCGCGCCAGACGAGGGGGGCGGTGTGACCGGCGCGGGAGTAAAGAAGCTGGCCGCTGGCGGGGTCGAGAATGAGGCAGGCCATGGTGACGAACATGTCCTCGCGGATGTCAGGGTACAGCAGGCGGTTGACGCGGGCGAGCATGGCGGCGGGGGAGGTCTCAGCGGGGGCGACGGTGCGCACGATGGCGCGGCACATGGCGGAGATGAGGGCGGCGGCGGTGCCTTTGCCGGAGACGTCGGCAATGACGATGCCGAGGCGGCCGTCCGGAAGGTCGATGTAATCGTAAAAATCGCCGCTGAGAATGCGCGCGGGGAGATTTTGACCGGCGACGGTAAAGCCGGCCAGGCTGGGATCGTGGTCGGGGAGGAGGATGCGCTGGATGTCACCGGCGGCGCGCATTTCCGCGTCGATCTGCTGTTTGGCGCGGGCTTCCTGGCGGACGAGGGCGTTGGCGAGGGCGTAAGCGGACTGCTCGGCGAGGGAGCGAAAGACTTCAAAGTCATTCTCGTTGTAGCTATCGCGGTCGCGCGGGGCGGTGACAGCGAGAACGCCAAGCTGGCGGTCGCCGCAACTGAGCGGGCAGAGCATGGCGGCGGTGGCGAGGTGAAGGGGATTGTTCGAGCTGCCAAGGCGGGAGTCGCGCTTGAGATTGGCGACCACCTGGGGCTGCTGGGAGGCAAAGACGGCGCCGAGCACGCCGACGTTTTTTTCCACGGCGTGGAGGCGGAGGAAGCTGAGCAGGGAGGAGGGGTTCTGCCGGGCCATGGCAACAATGCGCTCGGGCAGGGGGACGAGGGGGGAGCACTCGTCCGAATGGAATTTGGGGACCAGGTTTTTGCTGGCGGCATCGAGGAGATAAAGAGCGCCGCCGCCGCTGTCGGTGACACGCTGGGCACCCTCGACGATAACACGGTGGATGGCGGCACGGCGGCCATCGCTGGCGAGGGCCTCGCCGAGGTCATGGAGGAAGGTGAAGAGGCGCCGCTCCTCGGCGAGGATGGCCTCCTGCTTGTCGCGGGCGCTGGAGAGGTCCTTATTTTTCCGGCGGTTGACGGTGAAAAACCACACGCCCAGCACCAACACAAGGATGGCAAGCAGAAGGATGGAGAGCGTGGTCATAGAGGGGGCGGCTGGGGGAGCGCCGTCGGGAGCGGGAGACTCCAGGCCGCCAGAGGGGCGCAGGCTAGCCGCCGCCCTCGCGGGTGCCGAGTTCTTTTTCGAGGAATTCGATCACATCCTGGAAGCGGCACTGATTGTCCTCGCTGAGGCCGGCGAGGGCTTGGTGGGCTTCGAGGACATGGCCGGTCTGCTCCGCGCGGGAGACCGGGGCGGCTTCGGCGCATTGGTCGAGCAGGGCGCTGACGCGGCGGCGCTCCTCCTGCCAGCGGCTGCCGTCGGCATCGACTTCGAGAATGAAGTCCAAGCCCAGGCTGCGGACGAGTTGCAAGTTGCGCGGATTGGCGTTGAGCAGGCTGACGGTGCCGCCGAGGTCGCGCAGGTTGACAGCGGCGCCGGTGAGAGTGCCGAGGAAAGTGCTGTCCATGATCGGGCAGCGCTCCAGATCGACGACGAACTGGCGGATGCCAATCCCGGTCATGCGCTCAAAAACGTCGCGCACCTGGATGCTGTTTTGAAAGGTGCCGCGCCCTTCGACACGCAGCCAGAAGAGCTCGCCCAAACGGCCTACGAGGATGCTGGAGGAGGCGGGCACGGCAGTCAAAACGGTGGGGCTGGGGATTTCGAGGAGGTGGTCGGCTCAATTCGCGCGCGCGCCGCAGTCAGGCAGGAGGCCACAGGGATCGGCCTGACCGGTCAGGCGCCGCCCGTGCTTGGATCTCACCGGCGGCGGCTGGCCGGGAGCACTGGCGGAAGGCGGCGTGTTTGGAGACTGGTAAATGACAGGATGCACTACGGATGGCACAGGGGGCGGGACGGTTCCCGCCGGAGTGAATCACTCCCAGAGATAGGATTGCTGAGAGGCGAGAATTTCCCCGCCGCGCTCAAGGGTGAGCTTCCAGGCGGTCACACGGCCACGACTGTGGTAGTCGGGGCCGGTGACTTGAAATTTGGTCCAGTTGGAGCGGCGGACATCGGTGATGGTCTGCTCAATGGTGGCGGTTTCGAGTCCGGTGTTGGCCTGGCGGAAGACGAATTTAACAGTCACCGGCTGGGTGCGGTCGGCAGCCTTCCAGTTCACCGCGTAATAATGACCGGCGCGCTCGCGCTGCTCCGCGGCGGAGACGGCGCCATGCAACAGGTGCTGGCGCTCAAAGACAATGGAGCGGTCACGCGCGACGATGCGCTCGTTGGGAATCAGGTGAAACTGCTTCACTTTGTAAATGGTGCCACCGGGTCCTTTGCTCGAACTGGAGCAGGAGCTCATCAGAAAGACGGCGGCAAAGGTCGGCAGCAGCAGGCGCGGGAGAAAGCGGAGAGCGGGAGCCATAAAGCAGCCACACTATTGGATTCATGATGGCAATGTCAACGCCGCCTTGGTAAAGAAATGCATTCCGCATGAACGCCCTGGGTGCTCGACCACCTGCTGCAGACGAAACGACAGTCCGCGGTGCCGTTTTGAAGAGCCTGCCGCCCGGGCGGCAGGCTCGCCGCGCGTCGAGACAAGATGCTCTTGTGAGTGAATACGGGAGTCTCATGCGTTTTCTCGTTTCCAGCCTCATGAGATCAACCGCCCTTCTTTGTCTCGCCGCCTCCACCTGCCTGGCTCAAAACCACTGGCCGCAGTTTCGCGGCGAAGGGGGGCTCGGCCTGGGCACGGGATCGCCGCCGGTGCTATTTTCGCCAATTCAAAATGTGAAGTGGCAGGCGGAAGTGCCGCCCGGTCATTCCTCGCCCTGTATTTGGGGGGGCAAAATCGCGCTCACTGGTCTGGCGGAAGACGGCAGGCTCGTCACGTTTGGCCTCGACAAGGCCAGCGGTCGCGAGCTGTGGCGCGCGCCCGCGCCGGCGGCAAAAGTAGAGGGCACGCATCGCATCGGCAGTCCGGCGGCTCCGACCTGCTGCACGGATGGCGAGCGCTTGTTCTCCTACTTTGGCAGCTTCGGCGTGCTGGCTTACGATTGGGAGGGCAACGAGCTTTGGCGTCACCCGCTGCCGCCGCCGGTGGTGGAGTTTGGCACGGCTTCCTCGCCGGTGGTGGTGGACGGCAAAGTCATCGTGCAGGTGGATCAGGATGTCGGCAGTTACCTGCTGGCGCTGGACGCCCGCAGCGGCAAGGAGGTGTGGCGTGTGGATCGCGCGCCCTTCCGCCGCGGCTTTTCCACGCCTTTTCTATGGCGGCATGAGGGCGGCGAGGATCTGGTCGTCTGCGGCTCGCTGGTGGTCACCGGCTACGACCCTCAAACCGGCGCGCAGCGCTGGTTCGCGCGCGGCATGGCGCGCGTGGCCAACGCCAGCCCGGTGGCCGCCGACGGGGTGCTGCTGGTATCCAGTTGGAATGTCGGCGGCGACGAGGATGACCGCGTCGAGATGGAACCCTTCGAGTCCTTTGCCGCCGCTCATGACGCGGACAAGGACGGCTTGCTGACCCTGGAGGAATTTCCATCCGGCAAAGTCAGGGATCGCTTTTCCCAAATCGACGCCGACAAGGATGGCAAGGCCACCCGGGAGGAGTATGAGGCTATGCGCGCGATGTTTGCCGAGGCGGTGAATCAGATCTTCGCCATCAAGCCAGGCGGTCGCGGCGACATCACCGGGACGCATGTGGTCTGGCAGCAGAGCAAGCATCTGCCATATGTGTCGTCGCCGGTCGCGGTCAATGGCCGTGTCTTCACCATGAAGAGCGGCGGCATCGCCTCCGCCTACGACACCCGCAGCGGCAGCCCCATCTTCCAAGCCGAGCGCGTAGAGGCCTCGGGCGACTACTACGCCTCCGCGGTGGCGGTTGACGACCGCGTCTATGTGGTTTCCCAACGCGGCACCGTGGTCGTGCTCGACGCCGCCAGCGACCATCTCAACGTGCTCGCCCGCAACGACATGAAAGCGCCTGTGTTTGCCTCGCCCGCGATCGTGGACGGTGTGATTTATTTGCGCACAGACAAGCACCTGTTCGCTTTGGGGGATTGAATGCCCCGCTGCTCAAGCCACCGTTCCTTCTCCGCCGGTGATTCCAGACTGCGGTTGCCAGCCTGTGCGCGGTCGCTTAATCTCGCGGCATGAGACCGCTGCAAGTCAAACACGTCCTGATGGCCGCCGACATGCCACGCGCGGTGGCGTTTTGGCGGGAGGTCTTCAGCCTGGAGGAAATCATGTTCAGCGAATGGTGGTCGGAGCTGGGTTATGGCGATGTCATCATCGCGCTGCATGGCGGCCACGACGGCGCGCCCAATCCGACGGGGCTGAGCCTGCAATTTGACCGCGTCATCGACGCCGCGCGGCGCATCGAAAAAGCCGGGGGCCGCATCCTGATGTTCCCGGAGCAGCGCGAGGGCGAGCCGATCCTGCTGGGCCGGGCTCGTGACCTGGAGGGCAACGAGTTTTTCATCACCGAGCAGCTTCGCGCCTGATCCCTCGCCGCGCCACCATGCTGGAAGCCTTTTTCCGACTACGCGAGCATGGCGCCTCGTTGCGGACGGAAGTGCTCGGCGGAATCACCACTTTTGCCGCCATGGCTTACATCATGGTAGTAAATCCGGCGATCCTGTCCTTCGCCGGAATTCCGACGGGGCCGGGAACCGTGGCCACCATCCTGACCGCGGTGTTTGGCAGCGCGTTGATGGGTTTGATCGCCAACCGACCGGTGGCGGTGGCGCCCTACATGGGGGAGAACGCCTTCATCGCCTTCGGACTCGCCGCGCTCGGCATCGGCTGGCAATTGCGGTTGGGCGCGGTCTTTGTCAGCGGCGTCATCCTGCTGGTCATCACGCTGGCCGGATTGCGCAGCTGGTTGGCGCAGGCGGTGCCGGTTGGTTTGAAATACAGCTTCGCCGCCGGCATTGGCTTGTTTCTGGCCTTCATCGGTCTCTATGAGACGGGATTGGTCACCAGCTTCGTGACCGGTCTGCCAGCGGCGGCGCTGCCACAGTCCGCTGGTGTGCTGTCCGCGCCGGCGGTGCCGGTAAAAATCGGCGATTTGCGTGATCCGCAGGTGCTGCTCGCGCTCGGCGGCCTGGTGCTGATGTTGGTGCTTCTGCTGCGGCGGGTGCGCGGCGCGTTGTTGATCGGCATGGCGGTCACCGCGGTGGCTGGCATGCTACTTGGTCATGGCAGCGCGCCACGCGCGGTGGCGGCGCTGCCGTTCACAGGCGAGTTCAGTCTCAGCGGTCTCGCCTTCGGCCTCGACATCGCCGGCGCGCTGCGCTGGAGCTTCGCGCCGCTGCTGCTGACGCTGTTTTTGATGAGTTTCCTGGATACGCTCGGCACGCTGACCGGGCTGGGCGCGGCGGCAGGCATGTTGGATGAAAAAGGCAACCTGCCGCAGGTTGAGCGCCCGCTGCTGGTGGACGCGCTGGCCTGCATGTTCGCCGCGTTGTGTGGCACCTCCACTAGCGGTGCCTACATTGAGTCGGCAGCCGGCATCCGCGAGGGCGCGCGCACGGGTTTGGCTGCCCTGGTCACGGCCGGCTTGTTCGCGCTCTGTTTGTTTTTCATCCCGCTGTTGGAGCCGTTGCAGGAGCTGCGCTTCGCCTATGGACCGGCCTTGATCGCGGTCGGCGTGCTGATGGTCGGCTCGCTGCGGCGGGTTGACTTTGACGACTTGACGGAAGGGGCGCCGGCATTTGTCACCGTCGTGATGATGGTCTTCACCTACAACATCGCCAACGGCCTGACCGCCGGCTTAATCCTGCATCCTCTGCTCAAGTTGGCCGCCGGGCGGGGCCGCGAGCTAAACACGGGCATGATCGCGCTGGCCGTGCTGTGCGCGGCCTATTACCTGCTCGGGCTGCCCCATTGAGCGCTGCGGACTTGTGCCGGGCGCCAGTTTCGATCAGGCTGCGACGATCATGCCCATGCGAAAGCTTCTGCTCATTTTGTTCTTTTCCTGCGCCCCAACGGTTTGGGCCGCGGATGACTTGGATGAAAGCGCCCTGCGCGCCTTCCGGCGCGCGGTGCATCAGGCGGTTTGGGATCGTGTCTATGCCGGTGGCGCCTGGTGGGTGCAGCGGCAGGGCGGCGCTTCTCATGGCGCTTACGGTTTCGCGCTCAAAAACCCGCAAAAAGTCCGCGTCAACGAGGACACGATTTTTGACGTTGCCTCGCTGACCAAGGTGGTCGCGACCGCGCCCTGTGTGATGCGTTTGGTGGAGGAGGGCCGAATTCAGCTCGATGATCCGGTGCAAACTCATCTGCCCGAGTTCACCGGTGAAGGCCGCGATGACATAACCGTGCGGCACTTGCTAACACACACCTCCGGCTTGCGACCCGGTCTGCCGCGCAACTTCGCATGGTCCGGCTACGAACGCGGCATCGAGCTGGCCTGCGCCACGATTCCGCTCAACCCGCCGGACGAGGTCTTTCGCTACAGTGATGTGAATTTCATCCTGCTCGGTGAAATCGTGCGGCGGGTGGCGGGCGCGCCATTGGATGTTTACGCGCGGCGCGGCGTGTTCGAGCCGCTTGCCATGAAGGACACCGGTTTCCTGCCAGAGGCGGCTTGGCGGGAGCGCATTGCCGCCACTGAGAAGGATGAGAACGGCCAACTGCTGCGCGGCGTGGTGCATGATCCGACCGCGCGCCGGATGGGAGGCGTGGCGGGGCACGCCGGGTTGTTCGCCACCGCGCGCGACATGGCCCGATACGCGCGCTGCCTGCTCAATGGCGGCGAACTTGATGGCAATCGCATCCTCAACGCGGAAACCGTGTGCCTGATGAGCACCGTGGCGACTCCGGCAAGCATGAGCGACCAACGCGCGCTCGGCTGGGATGTGAGCACGGCTTACAGCCGCCCGCGCGGCGGCTTCCCGGAAGGTAGCAGCTTTGGCCACACCGGGTTCACCGGCTGCTGCCTGTGGATCGATCCTGGATCGGGGGCGTTCTATGTCTTCCTCGGCAGCCGTCTGCATGAGACCGATCGCGATCAAGACTCGCGCAAGCTCTATGAAGTCCTCGGCGCTCACGCCGCGCGCGCGGCGGGGCATGTGCTGGACGATTGAAATCCGCCGCCGCCAGCGCTAGCTGATTGCCGTTTCACGCCTGACATGCCACCACCTCTCATCGCCGTCACCATGGGCGACCCCGCCGGGGTCGGTCCCGAGGTCTGCCTGCAATTGCTCGCAAATGCGGAGGTGCGCGCCTTTGCCACGCCGGTCATTTTTGGCGATGCGCGCCTGCTGGCGCGGTGCGCGCGCCAAACCGGGTTGCCCGCTCCTCGCCGCATCCTCAGCGAGATCGATTGGGCGGAGAAAGCCGGGGGACTGAATGAACCGGCGGTGCTGGACCTGTTTGGTTTCGACGCGGAGGGCTTCACGCCCGGCGTGGTGAGCGCGAAGACCGGCGCGGCGGGTTATCATTATGTCGTCAAAAGCATTGAGGCGGCGCTGGCAAGGCAGGTGGCCGCTGTCGCCACCGCGCCATTAAATAAGGAGGCCCTGCGCGCCGCAGGCATCCAATATCCCGGTCACACGGAAATCTTTGCCGACAAAACCGGCGCCGCGCGCGCCTGCATGTTTCAATACAGCGACGAGGTGCGCGCCAGCTTCGTCACCGTGCATGTGGGTTACCACGAGGTGCCCGGCCTGCTGACGATCGAGCGCATCCTCGATGTCATCGAACTCACCGCCGACGCCATGCGGCGCATCCGCGGCACACCGCCAAAAATCGCCGTGCTCGGCCTCAACCCGCACGCGGGCGAGCACGGGCTGTTTGGCCAACGCGAGGAGGAGACCATCATCCTGCCCGCCATCGAAGCCGCGCGCGCGCAGGGCATCACCATCGAAGGGCCGCTGCCACCGGACACCGCCTTCATTCCCGCCAAACGCCGCGCCACCGACGCCTTCGTTTGCATGTATCACGACCAGGGCCACATCCCGCTCAAGGCGCTGGCGTTTGACACCGCCGTGAACACCACGCTCGGCCTGCCGATCATCCGCACCAGTGTCGATCACGGCACCGCCTGCGACATCGCCTGGCAGGGCAAGGCCAGCGCCAGCAGCCTGGTGGAAGCGGTGCGGTTGGCGGCGAAACTGGCGGCGGACTGAGCGTTTTATCACGGCCATGCACTGGACTCTTTGTGGACGCGAGCATCTGGAGGCGATCCGCGCCATCTTCAACGACGCCATCGTGAACTCAACCGCGCTCTATGATTACGAGCCGCGCTCGATGGAGGTGATGGAGGCCTGGTTTGCCGCCAAAGAAAAAGCCGGGCTGCCGGTGATCGGCGTGACCAGCGGCGCGGGCGAGCTGATGGGCTTCGCCAGCTACGGCCCGTTCCGCGCTTTTCCGGCCTACAAATACACCGTCGAGCACTCCGTCTATGTGGACGGGCGCTTCCGCGGGCGCGGCCTGGGGCGGATGCTGCTGGAGCGTGTGATCGAGGCGGCGGAGACGGCGGGAAACAAAACACTCATCGGCGTCATTGACGCGGAAAACCGCGCCAGCATCGCCCTGCACGAGCGCCTCGGCTTCACCCGCTGCGGCGAGATTCAACACGCCGGCTACAAGTTCGGCCGCTGGCTGGACCTCGTGTTTTACCAGCGGTTGCTGAAGGGGCCGGAGTTGCCTCAGGAGGGGTGAGCACTACTTCCATTCCCCCGGCGCGTCGGTCCACTCAGTGAGCACTTGGCGCTGGGTCACGGGCCACCAGTCTTGCAGGCGGGCGGCGAGGCGGGCGACGACTTCGGGGTGGTCTTGGGCGAGGTTTTTGTCCTCATGCGGATCGGCGAGCAGATCGAAGAGTTGGGGACGTTTTTCGGTGCGTGGATGACTGCTGGCGTAGCGGTCCAAGGTTCCGTCATAAGTGAGTAGCAGTTTCCATTGGCCCTCGACCACCCAGCGGTAAAGCAACGTGGCCTCCGGGTTGTCGATGTCCACCACGTCGTGCGCGAAGGTCTCGCCGAAGACTTCGGTGCGCGGCGTTGCCGCGCCGGACTTCAACACCGGCAGCAAGTTCCATCCGGGCAGATTGGCTGGCGCGTCAAGCCCGGCGGCCGCCAGCGCGGTGGGCACAATGTCGATGCTGGAGCAGAGCTGCTCCTTGCGGTCGCCCGGCTGGATGACGCCCGGCCAGGAGAACATGATGGGCTGGCGGGTGCCGCCCTCGTTGGCCGATTGTTTGGAGCGCGGCGCGTAGTTGGGGCCGTCGGGATTTTGAATCCAGCCGTTGTCGGCGACATACACGAAGAGGGTGTTGTCGAGCTGGCCTTTCTCCTCGATGCGCCCGACCAACTCGCCGCAAGTCTCGTCAAACCACTCCACCATCGCGTAATAGCGCGCCACAAAGTCGGACTCGATGCCCTTGGCCTTGTACTTTTGAAACAAGCGATCCGGCGGCGTGTGCGGGGTGTGCGGCATAAAGGGCGCGTACCACAGGAAGAACGGTTTTTTCTCCGCCAGCGCGTGATCGATGAAGTCAAACACCGGTGCCATGCCCTCGCGTCCGATTTTGAGGCCGTCGTCGCCGTGCCGGCCGCCGGGCTGGGGAAAGCCGCGGGTCATGGCGTGAGTGAAGCCGGCGCGTTGAGGGGCGCCCTCCCACCATTTGCCGGACTGATGGCTGAGATAACCCTGCGCGCCGAGCAGTTGGGCGATGGAAGGGTGCTCGTAAAAGCGGTCAATCAACTTCTGCCGCAGCGCGGCGTATTCGGTGCTATCACCGGCTTTGGCCTTGCCTTTGGCTTTGGCGCCGGGTTTGCTTGTGCCGGGGGGCGGTGCGGGGTCGTTGCCGGTGATCTTGCTTTGATGCGCATGCAATCCAGTGGCAAAGGTCGCCAGCGCCGGACGGCAGAGCGCGGTCGGCACGTAACCGCGGGAAAACAGCGCGCTGCGGGTGGCCAGTTTGTCGAGATGCGGTGTCTCCAGGTGCGGGTGGCCCATGAAACCGTAGTCGGTCCAGGCGTGGTCGTCGGAGATGATGAAGACGATGTTGGGCTTCTCCGCGGCGGCGAGCGTGAAGGAGACGGAGACGAGCAGGGACAGGAGCAACGCTTTCATGGTGGTGGCGGTGAGAACGTGCCGCCAGACCCCGGCTTGTCAGCAAAGGCTGTGTCGCATTCCGCAAACAAGCCCGCGCGGGCACGGCGGGGGCTTATTTGAACTCGGGACCGGTCAGCCGGCCGCTGGCGTCGCGGTAGATCACGCTGCCGCGGCTGGAGACGGTCTTGGTGCCGAGCAGGCGGCCGGAGGCATCGCGGTAGGTGGTCACATCGCCGCTGGCGTTCGTGGTGGCGGTGGTTTGCAGGCGACCGCTGGCATCGCGAGTCACCTGCGCGCCGCTGCCGGTCGTGCGGGTGGTGGCGAGCAAACGTCCGCTGGCGTCGCGATGCGCGGTGGTTTCGCCCTGCGCGGATGATTGTGCCAGCAGGCGCCCCGAGGCATCCCGCGTCACCACCTGCGTGCCGGAGACGGCGGACTGCCGGACCAAGCGACCACTGGCATCCCGCGCCGTTTCGTCTTGGGATGGCAGGGTCGCCGGCAGCGTCACCGCGGGCTTTGTCTCCTTCGGTTCGGAGGCGGGAATGGTTTGCAAAAGCACGAGAGACACAAACAGCAGGGAGTTGAGCGTGGCGTGAGTCATCGGTTCTTGGACGAAGCAAGAGCGTGTGTATTCAAAGTGCGGAACGGTGGAAGTGGTTGGAAACTGCCGCCACTTTGCCCTTGCAAGCCCCGCTGCCCGCAGCGAAAACAGCCGCGCATGAAACTGATTCGATTCGGCGAGGCCGGCGCGGAAAAGCCCGGTCTCCTTCTTGACGACGGCCGGCGCATTGACGCGTCGGGCTTTGGACAGGACTACGACGAGGCCTTCTTTGGCGGTGACGGCCTGGAGCGTCTGGCGGCCTGGGCGGCGGCGAGCGCGGCCAGCGCGCCGGTGGTGGACGAAGGTGCCCGCCTCGGACCGCCGCTGTGCCGTCCGAGCAAACTCGTCTGCATCGGCCTCAACTACGCTGATCACGCCAAGGAATCCGGCGCCGAAATTCCAAAGGAACCCATCGTCTTTTTCAAGGCCACCAGCGCCATCTGCGGTCCAAATGATCCGGTCGTCATCCCGCGCCGCTCGGTGAAGACGGACTGGGAAGTGGAGCTGGCCTTTGTCATTGGCAAAAAAGCCTCCTATGTCGAGGAGGCGGACGCGCTGGAGCACGTCGCCGGTTACCTGCTGCACAATGATTACAGCGAGCGCGAATGGCAGCTCGAGCGCGGCGGGCAATGGGTGAAGGGCAAGAGCTGCGACAGCTTCGCGCCGCTCGGCCCCTTCATCGCCACCCGTGACGAGATCGCCGATCCGCAGAACTTGCGCCTCTGGCTCAAGCTCAATAACGAAACGGTCCAGGACAGCAGCACCGCGCAGATGATTTTTGGCGTGCGTTTTCTGGTGAGCTACCTCAGCCAGTTCATGACCCTGCTGCCAGGGGATGTCGTCACCACCGGCACGCCGCCCGGAGTCGGCCTTGGTTTCAAACCGCCGAAGTTCCTGCAAGCCGGCGATGTGGTGGAGCTGGGCGTCCAGGGTCTTGGCTCATCGCGGCAGGTGGCGGTGGCGGCAGCTTGAGGCTGGGCGCTACGGCCGCTTCAACACGCGTTTGATTTCCTCCACCGCCTGCGGGTGGCTGAAGGCGCGGTGGCCGGTGGGCACGACGACTTCCGACTCGGCGCTTTCCAGATGGCTGCTGGAATAGGGCACGATGCCATCGCTGCTCTTTTCCAGCGGCCCGGCGCGGCCGCGGTTGCCGATGATGCTGTGCGCGCGCACCGGATGCGCGAAGGGAAGGTTGGCGAGGATGTGCAAGGAGGGCTGGCGTGGCGAGAGCGAGCTGACGCTGTCCAGCCGCCCCTCTCCAAGGTCGCGATAAGCGGGCGTGAACGCGCCGGGATTGGCCACCGACACCCGGCGGTAAAAGTCCTGGAAGGTGAGCGGCGGCGCGGTCAGCCAGGTGCCGAGGCGTCCGATGAAATTATCCGCAAAGGCGCTGCCGCGATGCGGGACCGCGATGAAGATGACACGGTGAATGGAGGGGTCCGGCTGCCATTCAAAGGCGTCCTCCAACTCCGCGCGATCCGCCGGACTCAACTTCAGCGACTCATGCGGCACGGTGAAGGCGGCTTGCCAAAAGGCGTCTCCGGGACGCACCACGAGGCTCTTGCCGATCAGACCGCCCATGCTGTGCGTGAGCAGCGTGGTCTTGCGGCTGGCGGGATCGTTGCCGCCGGGATCAAGAAAGGCGCGCAGCTCCCGCAACTGGGTGCGCAGCAATCGCGCGGAGTAGAGAGCGGGCGCGGAGGTGTTGTAGAGGAAGTGCCAGATCTGATAGCGCCGGCGGATGTCTTCCTCCGCCCACAAGTCATTGCTGAGCTCCGCCCAGGCCAGCGGTGTGGAAAGCAGGCCGTGAATCATGATGAGCGGCTCCTTGTTTGGATCGTAAGGCTCCATCAGGTAAAGCTGCGGCTGGCGTGCCGGTTGACGCGTGAGCATGTCCAGCACGCGCGACTGGTTGAGCTTGCCGGTCCGGCTCAAAGCGACCGCCCAGGGCAGGGTGAAGTCCGCCGCCAGCGGGCGCCGCTTTCCGCGCCAGACCACCGTGTCCCGGGTCAACGGACAGAGCAATTCGATGCTCACTTTCTGCTCGCTGCCGCGGGAAGGCTGCGCGTGCGCGACGGCAGTCAGGGGCCGGGTGATGGCCTCGGGTGGATAGAAGCGTTCGAGCGGCTCGCGCCGGCGATTTTCCCGCAGCGCTAGCAACGGCGCGCCAACCCCGGCACGCCGATGATGCCTGAGCTTGCTGATCTTGAAATCCTCCGCGGGACTGAGTGTGTCAAAGTAAGCCAGCGGCTCGCAGCCGAGGCCACGGCCGCTGAACGTGACACGGTACGCTCTTGCGTCGTCGGACGCCGCCGGCAGCACCCCGGTGACTGCCGCGCCGCGCTCCTCTTTCCAGCGCTCCACAAAATGCGCCAGAGCATGCTGGCCAGCGGAGGACTCCGGTTCGTCCAGTGCAAGGCGCAGAAGCGTGTGCAGGTCTTTGCCCGCTTTTGTGGAAAGACCATCCGGTTCGTGCCGCCAACGTCGTGCGCGGGCAGGCGCGATGGCGCAGGAGACCAGGTGGCTGGCAAGCAAGACAAATCCTAGCGCACGCGCGGCGATCATGCCGGAGGTGTCGCGTGAAAAACACGGAAGCGCAAGCAAGAGGAACGCACAATGTCAGTCGTCCGTGCCTCTGGCTTTGCCCTTGCCTTTCGCTTTGCCTTTGGCTGCGCGTCGCGAGTTGTCGCGCGGGGCAGCCACATACTCGGGCGAATCGGATAGCGCCCAGGCGAGGTCCGCCGCCACGGCGGGCGAGCGCGCCAGCGGTTCGTTGGAGCTGTTGAGGTAGCCTTGCAACTCGCGGGCGAGGTGGCGAATGAGATCGCGCTGGCTCGGACCATCCAACTGGTTGGCCAGCTCGAACGGATCTTTGTCCAAATCAAACAATGCGGGCGCGTCACCGGGCGAGAGCACCAGCTTGTGAGTGCTTGTGAAAACCGCCACCCAACTCGCGCCGCCACCCTCCGTGCCGATGCGCACAAAAGCGCGGTCTGCCCAATCGGAAGGCGCTCTGCCCGCGCGCAAAAGCGCCGAGGCGTCGCGGCCTTGCATGGGCCGGCCGGCTTTGAGGTTGAGAAGGCCAAGCAGAGTCGGTTTGAAATCCACCGTGCCCAGCGCCTCATGGATGACCGCGCCGGCGGGAATCAAACCGGGCGCGGCAATCACAAACGGGATGCGCGCGCTGCCCTCGCAGGGAATGCCTTTGTTATGACGGCCATGCTCGCCGCACATGTCGCCATGGTCGGAGGTAAAAACGAGGATCGTGTTTTCAAGCTGGCCGGTCTCACGCAAAGCCGCGAGCAGGCGGCCAATGTTGTCGTCAATGCACTTCACCATGCCGAAGTAGAGCGCCATCTGCCGCGCGTTGAAGCGGTCCTCCAGCACCTGCGCAAACGAGGGCAGCTTTTCACCCTTCACCAGCGCCGACTTGGGCTGCTGAAACGGCGCCGGATCAAACATCGTGTCGTAGGGCGCGCGCACGAGATTCGGCCCGTGCGGATCGGGAATGCTGACCATGTAACAGAACGGTTTGCCGCCGCGCTCGCGCCTGACGAACTCAATGGCGCGGTCGGTCAGATAGTCGGTGGTGAAGCTTTTTTCATCGGCGCCCTCAACGCTATAAACAGGCTGGCCGCGCGCGTCGATGGAGAGCACCTGCGGACCGTTCGCGTCCTCGCCAAGTTTTTTCCAATGGCCGCGGTTGAACATGTGGCGGTTGTCCTCGAAGCCGAAGCGGCGCTCGGGCGCCCAGCCGGGTTTGGCATCGCCGTCGAGATGCCACTTGCCGGCGTAACCGGTGTCATACCCGGCGCGCGCCAGCACGGCAGCGAAGGTTTCCATTTCGTCGAGCATCGGCAGGTCGTTGCTGATGCTGCCGGTGTTTTGCGGATACAGACCGGTCATCAACGCGGCGCGCGAGGGCGTGCACACGGGCGAGGTGGCGTAGTAGCGCGTGCAAAGCGCGCCGCGCGCGGCGATGGAGTCGATGTGCGGCGTGTCCACCTTGACGCCCTCACCCCAGATGAAAGCCTGGTCAGGCGGCAGTTGCTGGCGGTAGCAACCGAGCGTGCGAAAATTGTGCTCGTCGGTCTGGATGATGAGCACATTCGGACCCGCCGCGGCGGTCGAAAACAAAGCGCCGGCAAACAGTGCGGCGGAAAACAGGGACAGGACTCGCTTCATGACGACTCGTGAGAACGCGGGTGAAAGCATGGCATTGCATCCGTGTGATGCGCCGACTCATCACGCCCGCACCGGCAGCGGTTCGGCGAAGTCCGATACCATGTCATAAGGCAGGCGCCAGACAGCGTCGCCAGCGGCGTTTGCGAAGTAAAGATGAGACTCGGAGAAGGCATCGGGATTGCCATCCGCCCAGAAAGCGCTGAAGTCAGGATGGGCGTGCATGGGGCGGCGGACGTAATTGTGGTTGCGCGGGCTGTCGCGCGTGAGCCGGCGGCGCTCGCTCCAGTTCAATCCCTGGTCGGCGCTTTCCCAGAGCGCGATCTCGCCGCCGGAACCGACCGGCTGCGGACCGGGCGCGACGGGACCGATGACGCGCCAGGGGCCGTCCCCGGCAAGGTAGAGGGCGCCGGTGGAGTAATTGTGATTGGCGCGGGCGAACTCGCTGAACCGCCACGCGGCGCCGGTCCAGCGGGCGAGAGTCCAGAAACGTGGATCGCCGGGCGGACCGGGGGCGTGATCGGCGCTGGTGAGGTAAAGAATGACCGGGTGACCTTGCGCGTCGAGGTCGAGATCATGGATGTAAACGAGCCGGTTCTCCGCCTGGTAATCGCGCGCCAGCGCGGGGTTTTCGGGATCGGTGAGCGGCACGGAAACCGTCCTGCCGGCGGCGTTCTGCCAGGTCGCCGCGGCGTCGGCAGTCGCGAGATAATAAAGGTTGCTGCGCAGATCCACGTTGCCGCCGGGATGATGGTTGAAGGCGGTGATGACGCGCTCGCCGATTTGATGACTGGTCTGGTAGTGGCCGCCGCTACCAGCGTAGAGAACATCGGGCGTCCAGTCGCGACCGTCGGGGCTGGTGCTGGAATAGAGCTCGCGGCCCTTGGTGTACTTGGTGAAGAGCAGGACGAAACCGCGCCCCTCGATCCAGCGCGGCTGCGGATAAGTCATCTCCCGTTCCATCACCAACTCGAAGGCATCGATGTTGAACGGCTCGCGACTGCGGTAAATGAATCCGGGGCGGCGGCGGCCGCGACCGCTGACAAAAACCCAGACATGACCGGCGCCATCGAGGCAGAGACTGGGATTGTCGTGCGGATCGTCCACGCCCTGCTTGTCATGGACAATGACCGGGCGCGGCAACCGGTGCCGGCGGTGGTCGTAGTAGGAAGCCATGCACAAAAGGTGGCGCTGCCCGGGAAGGGTGCCGCCATAGACGAAAAAGGTCTTTTCCGCCTCGGGCGCATGCACGGCCATCGGCACATGATTGGCGGTGTAGGTGCCAAGGCCGCCGGAGTACTTGTCGCCAAATTCCTTGGGCTGGCCCAGGGTGAACCAGATGCCGCGGTAACCCTCGGCGCGTGCTGCGGGCGCGGCACGAGCAGAGGAAACCGCTCCGGCACCAAAAAGCACGGGGCCGGCGGTTTGAAGAAAGCGGCGGCGTTTCATTCCGACCATAAAACGCCCGCGAAGACCCCGCATTGCAGCCACCCCACACGCAGGACTTCGGCTTGCGGGCTGTTGGCGCGCGGTGTTTATTGCCGCTCATGCCCGCCACCGTCAAAGCGCCCGCCAGTTTTCGCCGTCTTTTTGACGAGATCGGCACCGTTGATCACGTCGGCATCGAGGAGCGGGTGGCGAAGTTCACCACGCGCAGCATCAAAAAGAAATCGAAGGTCTTCGGTCTGCGTTTGGCGGTGACGATGGTTGATCTGACCACGCTGGAGGGCAAGGACACGCCCGGCAAGGTGGCCTCCCTTTGCCGCAAGGCGATCCGCCCGCATGATGAGGGCGACATCCCGCCCACCGCCGCCGTCTGTGTTTATCCGGCGATGGTGCGCCACGCCAAAAAGCATGTCGCCGGCACCCCGGTGCGCGTGGCCTCGGTCGCCACCGCTTTCCCCTCCGGTCAGGCGCCGCTCAAGACGCGGCTGGAGGAGGTGCGCGCCGCGGTCAACTTTGGCGCTGACGAGATCGACATGGTGATCAACCGCGGCGCCTTCCTGTGCGGCGAGTTCGCGCGCGTGCAGGACGAAATCGCCGCCGTGGTCGAGGCCTGCGGATCGGCCACATTGAAAGTCATCCTGGAGACCAGCGAACTCGAGACCTACGACCACATCCGCGCCGCCAGCTTCCTCGCCATGCGCGTGATCCGGCCTGACGACTTCATCAAGACCAGCACCGGCAAGACCTCGTTGAACGCCACCCTCGGCAACAATCAGGTGATGCTCGAAGCCATCCGCGACCACTTTTTCGCCACCGGCGTGCCTATCGCCATGAAACCGGCCGGCGGCATTCGCACCGCCAAGCAGGCGCTGCAATTCTTGATCGCGGTGAAGGAAACCCTCGGCGATGAATGGCTGAACAACCGCCGCTACCGCTTCGGCGCCTCCGCGCTGCTGAACGACCTCGTGCGCCAGCTTGAAAAAGAGCGCACCGGCGCCTACCAGGCCCCCTGGAATTTCAGCGAGGCCACCGAGGGGTATTGAGGCCGCTTCCACCTTCCGCAATCCGCCTCGACAAGCCAACTGGCGTGGTGTTATTGTCCCCATTCCCCGCAGCGCTGACGTGAGGCGCGGGTCGCCATCCGAGAATGTCCCAGCCAAGTCAAAAAAAGAAGATCAGCCGCAAAGAGATCATCCACCTGAGTTCCGCGGAGCTGTGGCAGTTGACGAAGGAGACGGTGGTCAAGCTGGGCCGCTACATCAGGCCCTTCAAAGGCCGCTTCATGCTCGGCGTCTTCCTCGGCATCCTCAGCGGCCTTTTCAACGCCATCATGCTGATCTCCTTCAGCCTGGTGTTTTCCATCGTGCTGCCGGGCGAGACGAAAGCGATGAGCGAGGGCGTCAATCTGCCCATCATTGGCAAAATCAGTCTGGGTGATTATTTTCCGCTCGGAGACGACGGCCAGCCCGGATTCTGGGTGGCCATGGGCGCCTGCCTGATCATCCCCGTGCTCATCTTCATCCGCGGCTTCCTCGGCTACCTCGGCAACTACTGCATGCTCTGGGTGGGCAACAAAGTGCTCTACAAACTGCGCAGCGATGTCTTCCAGAGCCTGCTGCGGCAGTCCCTGGGTTTCTTCAATCAAGCCCGCACCGGCGACCTCATCCAGACCGTCTTCAACCAGTCGCGCGTGGCACAGCAAAATGCCGTCAGTCTCGCGCAGATTCTGGTGCAGCGGCCGGTCGCCATCCTTTCCATTCTCGCCGTGCTGTTCGCCAAGGACTGGTTCTTCACCACCATGTCATTGATCGTGTTTCCGCTCTGCATCTTCCCGGTCATTCACATTGGCCGCCGTGTGCGCAAGGCGGGGGCGAATGAGGAGGCGCAGGCCGGCGCTTTGATGTCCGTCATGCACGAAAGTTTTGTGGGCATCCGTGTGGTCAAAAGCCACGCGCGCGAGGACTATGAGCTGGGCCGCTTCAACCGCGCCAGCCGTTCCATGCTCGCCAGCATCATGCGCTGGAGCAAGGCGGCGGAAATCGTCGGCCCGGTGGTCGAGACGGTGGCCTCCCTCGGCATCGCTGCCGGCCTCGTTTATGCCTGGCACAAAAACCAGTCCGGCAGCTACATGGGCGCCGAGGATTTCTTCCTCATCGTCATCGCTCTGACGCAGATTTATCCGCCCGCCAAGGACCTCAGCAAAGTGCAGATCCTGCTGCAAAAAGCCATCGTCGCCACCAGCACCGTGTTCGGCATCCTCGAGCGCGAACCGGATGTGAAAGACGCGCCGGACGCGCGACTGCTGAAAAACGCCAGGGGCGCCGTCAGCTTCCGCGACGTCACCTTTCATTACAGCGATCCGAAGGGCAACAAACTCGAGCGCGCGGCCATCACCGGCGTCACGCTCGACCTCGAACCCGGCAAGTTTTACGCCCTCGTAGGTCCGAGCGGCGCCGGCAAAAGCACGCTGTTCTCCTTGCTGCTGCGCTTCTACGATCCGGATCAGGGCGCCGTGCTGGTGGACGGCACAGACATCCGCCAGATCACCCAGGACACGTTGCGCGACCACATCGGCGTGGTCAGCCAGGACACCTTCCTTTTCCACGACACCATTCTGGAAAACATCCGCTATGGCCGCCTCGACGCCACGGATGAGGAGGTCATTGCGGCGGCGAAAAAAGCGCATGTTCACGAGTTCGTGCTCGGCCTGCAGGAGCAATACAAGGCCGTGGTGGGCGACTCCGGCTGCAACCTTTCCGGCGGCCAGAAGCAGCGCGTTTCCATCGCCCGCGCCATCCTGCGCAACGCCCCCATTCTGCTGCTCGACGAGGCCACCTCCGCGCTCGACACCGAGTCGGAAAAAATCATCCAGGAAGCCATCCACCTGCTCTCCGAAGGCAAGACCGTGATCGCCATCGCCCACCGCCTGTCCACCATCCTCGAGGCCGATCAAATCGTCGTCATGCAGAATGGCCGCGTCGAAGGCATCGGCCCGCACCAGGAGTTGCTGCAAACCAGCGAGCTCTATCAGAAGCTCTACCAACTCCAGTATCAGGAGAAGCAGTCGTAAGCTCCCGCGTCAGAAACTTCACCCAGCGATGAAAGCAGCGCCGCCCGTCAAAGAACCAAAGGTCATTCTGCCTATCAAAAAGTGGTTCCTTTATTTGCTTTCTGCTCGGCCCGTTTCCGTCATGCTGGTCCGGCTTACGCTGCTGCACGGGCTTGCCGCCGGCCTGTTGAATGCTTGGGGGGCTTTGCACCGGCATCATTCGGCGCATTTTTGACGGGCGAGTTTGGGAAAAGCAACTCACACGACTTTCCGGTTCATTCCATCCCGGCAACCCGGCGCAGGATGCCGCGAATCCAGAGGCCTGATTCTTTGAGACGCTCTTTCGTCCAAGGGCCGTTCCCGCAGGTGCCTGTCTGCCAGACAGCGCCGGTGCGCGGGTCGTCGGAGTAGTTCCAGCAGCACCAGCTTATTTTCCGGCTCTGCATCAGTTCGAGAAACTTGCCGGCCATCTCGAAATCATTGGCGCCGTCGCCGCTGGCCTCCTGGGCGCCGAACTCGGTGACGAAAACCGGCAGCGCCTCCGATGCGCGGTCCAACTCCTTCAAGTAAGGCTCGCGATGGGAGGCGGCGTAAAAGTGGAAGGCGTAGAGCAGGTTGTCGAAGGGAAGCGGGCGACGCAGGATGTCGTCCACTGTGCGTCCGTCCGATACACCGAAAGACGCCCAGCCATGAGTGCCGACGATGATGGGGGCGTGGTCGTCCACGGCGCGGATGACGGGAATCAACGCCATGGCGTATTCATGAATGGCGTCCCAGTCAACGCCGTTGGGCTCGTTGCAAATGTCGTAGAGCAGATTGGGCCGCTCGCGATGGCGGGCGGCCACTTCCTGGAAGAAGCCTTTGGCGAGCTCCAAATTGCGGCGCGGATCCCCCGGATCGAGCTGATGCCAGTCCACCAGGACATAAAGTCCGCGCGCGGAGGCAGCCTCAATCAAGCGGTGCAGCAACTCCGTGAAACGCGCCGGATCCGTCTCGTAACCGCCCTCTTGAACATACATGGACAGCCTGATGATGTCCGCGCGCCACTCGTGCGCCAGCACATCGAGCGACTCCTCCGTGAGACAACCGGCGTGCCACTGCAATCCGTGGCTGCTCACACCACGGAGTTGCACCGGTTTCCCACGCTCATTGCAAAGTTGCAAACCCTGCACACGCAATCGCCCGTGCTTCCCCACCGGGGTTTCCGCGGAAAGCATCGAAGCAAGCATCAAACTCAACGCGCTCCACAGTCCAGGCGTAAAAAATGCGGGTTTGCGGGAGGCGCTGAATCGAAGGTGTCTCATGGGTCACGGTGGCAAATGAAGACCGGGCAGACCAAGCAACGGTGTCCGGAGGTCGTTGTTTTCCCGTCCCTCGCAAGCGCAGATGGCTTTCGCCTCCCGGCAGCCTCCCTGGTCAGCCAAAGTGACCTGCAAATGCGCGAGCCGATGGCAGGTTGATGAGTGATGCGTTTTTCTTTGCCCTGCCTCGCCGGCTTTCTCCTTGCCTGCAACGGTCTGCCTGCCGCCGAGCCGCTTTTCGAGACCACCCGCGTCTTTGCCGTGACGCCTGACAACAAACCCAACCACCGCATTCCCGCTCTGATCGAGGCGCCCAACGGCGACCTGCTCGTGCTCTGCGAAAAACGCAACCACGGCCCCGGCGACATCGGCAATCACGACATCGTCATGAAACGCAGCGCGGACAAGGGCATGACGTGGAGCGGCGAGATCGTGATCCTCGATGACGAGGACCGCGTTTGCACGGACCTCACCATCGGCCTGGACCGCTCCACCGGAAAGATTTGGCTGTTTTTCCTGAAGGACAAAAAGCAGTTCGCGCATCTCACCAGCACTGACAACGGCTTGACGTGGGACGGGCCGGTTGTGATTCACGACCAGGTGATCCGGCCAGAGTGGCAGACCTTGAAGGGCCGGGCCGGTGACGGGCCTCCCGCGGCCAATCTCAAAAGCCACAAGGCGCGCTGGGAGGCCGGCTGGGCGCAGCGCTATGGTTGCGGCCCTGGCAACACGATGATCCAGCTCCGCTCCGGCCGCCTGCTGGTGCCCGCGCGCCATCGCGAGGACATCGGCCAGGGCCGGCTGCGCAGCTTTGCGCATTGCTTTTTCAGCGACGACCACGGGGGGACCTGGCAGCTCGGCGGCAACATCGGCCTCCATACCAGCGAGTGCCAGTTCATCGAGTTGAGCGACGGCAGCGTGCGCGTCATCAGTCGCAACGAAAACGCCGACGACGCTCCCGACAACCTGCGCCACCTCACCGCGCTGAGCCGGGACGGCGGCGAAACCTGGGGGCCGCTGCGCCGTGTGGAGGAGCTGATCACGCCGCGCTGCCATGGCAGTGTCGAACGCTACGACGCGGGCATGCTGCTCTTCGCCAGCCCCGCCTCGCCCTTTCGGCAAAGCGAGCATCCCTACGGCCGCTACAATCTCACCGTGCGCCTCAGTCGCGACGAGGGCCGCACCTGGTCCGCCGGCCGCACGCTCTGGCCGCACCCCGCCTCCTACTGCGACCTTGCCACCCTCAGCGACGGCACCATCGGCATCATCTACGAGCGTGGTGACAAAGGCAGCACGCACTACTGGGACGAGCTGCATTTTGCCCGCTTCTCCCCCGACTGGCTGGCGGCGTCTGCCATCGTGGAATGAGCGGCCAAGGCCCCCGCGCCAAATCGGTCCGCCGGGCAGATTGTGGATTGATGGCGAGCGCTTTTGCCTTCACTATCGGGGCCTCCCAGCCAGACCCCCGACACCGCATGGACGAACTCAAGCAGCAAATCAAAGAACTCATGGTGGCCGAACTCATGCTGCCCATCGGCCCGGACGCCATCGCCTCCGACGCGCCCCTTTTTAATCCCGCCGGTCTCGGTCTCGACTCGGTGGATGCCTTGCAGCTCGTCGTCGCCCTCGAAAAGCGCTTCGGTCTCAAGCTCGCCGACGCCGAGGCCGCGCGCCACATTTTGCACAGCGTGGACACCATCGCCGCCGCGGTCGCCGCCAAACGCTCGAACTGATCCCGCCGAACCATGAATCTGACCGGAAAAACCGCCGTCATCACGGGTGCCGCGCAGGGCATCGGCTTGGCGACGGCGCGCGCGTTGCTGGAGCGCGGCATGAACGTGGTGCTGGCGGATGTGAACGCGGAGGCGTTGCAAAAGGCCACCACGTCCCTGCCTTCGGAGCGAGCACTGGACGTCGTCTGCGATGTGACCCGCGCCGAGGAAGTCGGCTTGCTCGCAACCGCCGCCGAGGCCCGTTTTGGCGGCGTCCACGTCTGGGTCAACAACGCCGGCCTCGCCCGTCATCGCTGGATCACCGACTACACCGAGCAGGAGATCGATCTCATGCTGGCGGTGAATTTGAAGGGCGCCATTCTCGGCTCCCAAGCCGCGCTGCGCACGATGATTCCGCGACGCGGCGGCCACATCATCAATGTCATCTCCACCGCCAGCCTGCGCGGCATCCCGAGCGAGACGGTTTATTGCGCTGCCAAGTGGGGCGTGCGCGGTTTCACCCAGGGCCTCGCCGAGGAGGCCGCGCCGCAGCGCATCCGCGTCACCGCCCTGCTGCCCGGCGGGGTGGACACCGCCTTCTGGGACGACGCCAGCGACCGCGCCGCACCAAAACAACTCTTCCTCAAGGCGGAGCAAGTCGCCGCCGCCATCGTCGCCTGCCTCGAAATGGACGACGACTGCGTGCCGCGCGAGCTGGTGCTGCGCTCGCTCGAGGACGCGGACTTCTCCGTCCAGCCGTGAACACCTCTTTCCCCACCCTCGAACTTTCAGACCCGGCGCTGACGCCGCCGGGCGTGCATTTCATCACGGTGAAATCCCCGGCGCTGGGGCGGCGCGCGGATCTCAGCGTCTTCCTGCCTCCAGGGCATGAGCAGGCGGCGCTGCCGCTGGTGACGCTGCTGCACGGGGTTTATGGCAGCCACTGGGCCTGGCTGTTCAAAGGCGCGGCGCACCTCACGCTGGCACGCTTGATGGCGGAGGAAAACCTGCCGCCGATGGCGCTGGCGCTGCCATCCGACGGTCTCTGGGGCGACGGCTCCGGCTACCTGCGCCATCGCGAGGCCGACTACGGCGCCTGGATCGTCGATGAAGTGCCGGAAGCCGTCGCGGCCCTGACGCCGGCCACGCGTGACAGCCCGCGGTTTCTTTGCGGCTTGTCGATGGGCGGCTACGGCGCGCTGCGCCTTGGCGCCCTCAACGCACGGCGTTACGCCGCGCTCAGCGCCCACAGCAGCGTGACCGACGCGCTGGATTTGCAGTCCTTCATCCTGGCCGGTTCCGGTTTGTTCGAGCTCGCCGAGGAGGCGCCGTTGAGCGCGCTCGACTGCCTGACCACGCACGCCTCGCGCCTGCCACCGCTGCGCTTTGATTGCGGGCGCGACGACGCCATGCTGGAGTCCAACCGCCGTCTGCACGAGGGTCTGCTGCGTGCAGGCGTGCCGCATCTTTATGAGGAGTTCGCCGGCGGCCACGAGTGGGCCTACTGGCGCGAGCATCTGGCGGACTCGCTGCGCTTCTTCGCCGCGGTGCTGCGCAAGGCGCCCTTGGTTTGAGCAACAGCCCCGGCTCAAAGACCGAGGTCGCCCTCCGCCAGCACGCAGCGCTTCGGCCGCGGCGGCCAGGACGCGGGCGGCAGATGCAGGTGATTCAGACTCACCCGCGCCCGCAGCAGGCCGCGCACGCCCGCCCAGGAGGAGTCGCCCGCCATCGCGGTCAAGCGCACCAGTATGGGTGGCAAACCGCAGCGGCGACCGAGTCCGAAGGCGGCAGGCGCTGAAGCCACCGCCGCCAACAGCGTGCGCAATGCATCGTCCACATCCTGCCGCGCGCAGAACCAGTCCACCACCGACCAGGCGTTGACAAGGCCGAAAACCGGCGCCGGCGCCAGAACCAAAAACGCGCTCAGACAGCCCTCTGCGTCCACCATGCCGGCGAAACGATGCCTCCGTGCCGGCGAGTTCAAATACCAGCGCAAGGCCGCCGGGGTGATCCACTTTTCAATGCCGCGCCCGTTTTGAAAAGAGCGCGCGATCGTGCTGACCTCATCAAGGCTCGTGACGATGCGCGCGCCGGGTGGCAGCGTCTCCGTCTGCCCCAACCAAAGTCGGGCGGAGCGACCGCAGGGCACGAATTGCCGGGTGGCGTCGGCGTGCAGCTGCCAGCCCCGGCGCACCAAGCGCGCCTGGAAATCCTTCCGCCCCGTGGTGCTCACAATGAAGACCCTGCCCTCCAGTCTGCCCAGGCGGCGGCCCAGCATCAGCGCGCTCTGACGATGGCGCGGATCCACCGCCCATGTCGTTGGCGACACCGCCGGCACCGGCTCGCCATCCACCGCGTAACAAGCCGGGATCAATCCGAGAAAACCCACCAGCTCGTCGTCCTCCCGCGAGCGCAGCACCCAACCGCGCTCACCCGTCAGACTGGCGAAAGGATTCTGATCCCACCAGTGCGCCAGCCGCGCCAGCCAAGCCCCGGGGTTCTGCCTCGGACCCACCCGGCACGCCAGAAAGCCCGCAAGCTCCTCGCGGGCTTGCGGCTGGTCGGCAAAGGGCTGCACGACGCAGGAACTCATCCTGGCAGCTTAGGCAGAATCACCCAGTCTTCGAGCTTATAATTCCGCCTTTCGCGCATCTGGAGAAAATAGCGCCTGCCTTTTTACGACCCACTGACAAGTCGCCACCGTCTGCAACTTCCAGATGCGGGCGTTTGAATCTTGTGTAATTTCTCTCCGTCCGCATGGCCGCCGTTTCACAATTGCCCGAATGGAAAACCACACCGGGATCGTCTTTCCGCTCGCGCGAGGACTGGAGCCTGAAGTGGTGGATCATGTTCGCGCTGATCCTTTCCGTGGTGTTTCACGGGGTGCTGATGGTGAGCTTTGAAACACTCAGCTCCACCCTCGCCCTGCGCGAGCAGCCGCCCGCGCGCGAAATCCCGGAACGCATTCAAATCAGTCCCGAGCTGCTGCGCGAACAGCCGGCCATCCCTGAAATCCCGGAGATGATCGCCGACGGCGGCCGCCCGGACGTGGAAAAATTCAAAGCGGACCTCGACGACTTCGACAAGGCGCAGATGCTGCCGGAGAATCAGGAGATCGACCTCACACCCAGCGTGCAGGAAATCACCAATCTGGTGCGCGCCGTCAATCCCAACGAAGAACCCGGCGACACCCGGCCCATGGCCGCGAAGATGGCGGAGATGCTTGGTCCGCAGTCGATGAAGACCGCCGACCTCGCCGTCGAGATGGCCTCCGTGCGCAAGGACCTTCTCAGCGCGCCGGTCTCGGAGAAGCAGATGCTGCTCGACGCCACCACCCTGGAGTCCACCGCTGGAGGCAACGCGCTCGACATGAACCTGCTGAGCGAGGTCAAGGCGCTCGGCCAGGGCGGCGCCGACACCGGCGCGCGTGTCAAGGGCTTCAGCAACCTCGACGACCTGCTCGGCCAGGGCGGCGGCAAACTCGGCGGCAGCACCGCGCCCATCCTCATGCCCACGGACCTGCTCTTCGAGTATGGCAGCGCCGACCTTGCCGAGGGCGCCCGCCTCAGCCTGATGAAGCTTGGTTTCCTCATCCAAAAAAACCCGGACTCGCTCTTCATCGTCGAGGGTCACACCGACAGCTTCGGCTCCGATGAGTACAACCTCCGCCTCAGTCAGGCGCGCGCGCTCGCCGTCGTCAACTGGCTGCGCGACTCCCTCCGCCTCGGCAATGACCGCATTCAGGCAGTCGGCATGGGCAAGACCAGACACATCGCCCCCGCCACCGGCACCGTCGAGCAGCAGGCGATCAACCGCCGCGTCGAAATCAAAGTGCGGCCCAAGAAGTAGGCGGCATCGAACTCGGGCCGCCACTTCCATGCATCGCCTCATCCTCTGCTTCAGCCTCACCCTGCTCATCGCGGCCAACATTCCTGCGGCTCCCAAGTCGCTCTCCGAAGTCGCTGACGCCATGGCCAAAAACCTGCCGGCGGGCTGTATCGTCACCGGCGAGTTTCGCGACTCCCAAACCACCTTCCACCTTGCCGGGCAAGGCCTGCCCGGTCTCACCCCCGAACGCCACCTCTTCGAGATCGGCTCCATCAGCAAGGTCTTCACCGGCCTCCTGCTCGCCCAGGCTGTGCATGAGAAAAAGGTGACCCTTTCCACCACCCTCCGCGATCTGCTCGGCCCGAACTTCGCCTTTGCCGATCCCAGCATCGCCGCCATCACTCTCGAACAGCTTGCCACCCACACCAGCGGTCTGCCCCGTCTGCCCTCGAACATTGGCCCCGCTCCCGATTCCCAACCCGACCCCTACGCCGCTTACGACCGCGCCGCTCTGCATGCGTTCCTGCGAACCGCCAAACTCGACTCACCCAGCCCGCACCCCGCCGCCTACTCCAACCTCGGCGCCGGTTTGCTCGGCGATCTGCTCGCCCGCCTCCACGACACCACCTGGGAAAACCTCGTCATTGAGCGTATCGCCCAACCGCTCGGCATGGCCGACACCCTTGTCACCTTGGACGAGGAGCGGAAAAAGCGCCTCGCCCCGCCTCATGTGGGTGCCAAGCCCGGCACCAACTGGCACTTTCAAGCCCTCGCGGGCGCCGGCGCCTTGCGTTCCACCGCCGCCGACCTCATCCGCTTCGGTCAAGCCCTGCTCGATCCCGACGCCACCCCCTTCCCCGACGCCATCCGCCTCATGCTGACGCCGCGCGCCGCGTTCTCGGGCGAGTCCTCTCAAATCGGCCTCGGCATCATCCTCTCGCGCTTTTTGCAGGAACCCGCCTGGGAGCACGACGGCGGCACCGGCGGCTACCGAACCTCTTTCCAGGTCCAGCCTGATTCCAAGTCCGTCCGCGTCATCCTCATCAACAACGAAGCCCTCGCGCCCCAGCTTCTCCTGGCCGCCATCGACCCGCCGCCCTCCAACCAAAACCGCACCGAGCTGCCCATCACCCCCGAGGCCGCACGCGAGTACACCGGCGTTTTTGAGATCGACCCACAAGCCCGCTTCACCGTCATTCAGCGTGGCGACCACCTCTGGACCCGCCTCACCGGCCAGCCCTTCTTCCGCCTCTTCCATGCCGGAGACGACCGCTTCTTCCTCAAGATCGCCCCCGCCGAACTCCAGTTCGAGCGCACCGACGGCCAGATCACCCACGTCACCCTCTTCCAGAACAACCGCGAGCAACGCGCCACCAAATCCACCCAGCCGCCTCCAAAGCTGCGCTTCCGCCCCGCCAAGGAACTCGAGCCCTTCACCGGCATTTACGACCTCGCCCTCGGCGTCTTTTTCACGGTCACGATTCGCAATCAAACCCTCTTCGCCCAGCTCACCGGCCAGCCCGCCTACCCCGTCTTTGAAACCCAGCCTGGCCGTTTTGAGTACGACATCGTCGAAGCCGCGCTTGAATTCGAGACCGACACCAACGGCACCGTCACCACCCTCATCCTCCATCAAAACGGCGTCCACCGCGCCCCGCGCCGGCCCGCCAAGCCCTAGCCTTTCGCTGCCAGAGACGGCTTCGTATTCTGCCCGCTCTGCTCACGCGCAAAAGTCAGATATTGATCATGTGGTTGCGCCGCGATTCAGCACCCTTCGCACTGTTCCAAACAGTCGCTGACGGCGGGGAGATTTTCGGGATTGAGCCAGGCGCGGTGCATTCGGAAACCGGAGATGACTTTGCTGGCAATGACAGGCTCGTCCTCCGCGAAGACAGTGAGGATGCCGTCTTCCCGATGGTAAAAGCGATGGTCCAGGGTCTCGGGGTCGAGCACCCAGTATTCCTGCACGCCATGCTCCTCGTAGGCGGCGAATTTGGGGCCGATGTCCCGCCCGGCCGTGCGCGGACTGAGGGCCTCGACCACCAAGGGCGGTGCATAGGGGATATGGGTGGCGGGAAGGGCGGCGAGTTGATCCGCCGGGATAAAAAGCAGATCCGGGAGGAAGACGTTGCGTGACCCGAGCTTCACAGCCACGACCTCGCGATACAAGGCACCAAGGCGGTGTTTCTCGATGTAGCAGCGGAGCAGGTGGTCCACAAAGTTCAGAAGAGAGGCGTGTTTGAGATTGACGGGTGAGTGCATTCCAATTTCTCCATCAATGAGATCCGCGTGAACGCCGGGCTCCAGCCAATCCATGAAATCCTCCGCCGTCAGCAGGTCGCGACGAATGGTTTTGGATTCTGAGACGAGCGTCGGCATGGCTTAAAATAGGGCCGTTCTTCAGGAATGGCAATAAGCTTCACGCCCTCCGTCGCCCATAGCCCGCCTCCAAAACGCCCTCGCCAAACGCGTGGAAGCTGCCATGCTTGCCGTTGGTCACACGACCCGCATGGAACCCGCAGCCGCCGCCTCCCGACCACCCGCCCAGCCCCCGCCCGCCGATCTCTGGCAGCGCTGGTCGCGCTGGCGGAAGCGGGCTTTTGCCGGGGTGCTCGTGCTGCTTTGCGGCGGCGTTTATCTCTGGCTGGCCGGCCTGCTCATCGCTCAGACCAATCACACCGACAAAGACATCCTCGGGGGCGACCAAAAAAACAACCTCAAGCTGGCCCTGCAAACACGCGCGGACCTACGGCCCGACTTCAGCACCGGCATCAGCGAGCCGCTGAAAAACATGCTGCCGCGCCGCACCGATGGCGTCGTCAACCCGCTCTGGCCCTGGACCGCCGCCTGGCTGGCGGACCCCGACCACGCGATCTCCGGCGATGCCGAAATCACCACGCAGGATCGCGCCCTGTTCCAGCGCGGGCGCTGGTTCAACACCGGCCTCACGCTTGGCTTTTTGCTCATCACCGGGCTGGCCTTGGCGCGCGTGTTCACCCTGCCCGCCCTGCTCACCAGCGTGCTGCTCATGGGGCTGGGCGGCCTGCTGCCGCGCGCGGTGTGGTTTCAGCCGGAGCCGCTTTACTTCGTGTTTTTCACCCTCACCTGGATCACCTGCCTGTTCGCGCTGCTGCGCAACACGCTGTGGATGTACGCGTTGATCGGGTTGTTCTCCGGCATCGCCTGGCTGGCGAAGGGATCGGTGCATCCGTTGCTCGCCGTCTTCATCGGCGTCAGCACGCTGCGCTGGCTCTGGGGCTGGGTGCTGGCGCGCTGGCCCGCGCGGAGCCGCACCACGCTCTGGGTGATGCGCCATCATCTCTTCGGCCTGGCCCTGCTCGGCTTCACCCATTTGATGGTCATCAGCCCGCGCCTCGCCTACGCGCAGCAGCGTTTTGGCGATCCGTTTCACAGTTACCCCGCCTACTGGATGTGGTTCGATGATTTCGAGGACTGTTATGAATGGATGGGGCGCTACAACAACCGCGCCAGCCTGGAGGCCCTGCCCAAGGACGAGCGCCCTTCCCTCGGCCTGTATCTGCAAACCCACACGCGCGAGCAGGTGGTTGAGCGCCTGACCCATGGTGTGCGGGTCAAGCTGGCGGACCTGTTCGCGCCCGGTGTCACCAGTCAAAGCAAGAAAAACCCGAAGCCGTGGAAGGGCGTGTTGGAGCAGCGCGGCTGGTACCTCGGCGGTTTGACCGCCATCTGCCTCGGCATGGCGATCTTTGCCGCCTACTGGCGACGGCGTGAACCTCAGATGCCGCGCCTGCATCCCGAGACGGCATCCCTTACGCTGTTCGTCTTCGGCACGCTCGCGGCCTACACGCTCGCCTACGGCTGGTACACCCCGATTGGCCGGGGCGACCGCTTCATGCTCTCACTCTACGCGCCGCTGGTGCTGAGCCTGGTCTGGGCCGGGGAAAGCCTGCGTCGTCGGCTCGAGCGCGGCCGCGCCCCGCGCGCGGTGTTCCTCACCTATCACGGCGCCCACCTGCTGCTGCTGCTCTTTCTCGGCTGGCGCTTGCTGGAGATCGCGCGGCTGCCTTTGTTCAGGAATTGACGAACCTTTTACGGGGGTGGGCGTTCGCTCGTTTTCCGGGTGTCCGTTTTCCGTCCCGCCCTCGTCACTGACTACTCCTGGCTAAATTCGACTTTGAGCCGAAAAAAACGAAAGAAGTCCGAAAAGAGGTTTCTGTTTACGAGCCTATTTTTTGGAATCTTTTTGTTTTTTCGGCCTCAATCCATAGCAGAGGTTACTTCGTGTGCCACTGTCCATCTGGCCTTCTTTGATCACCACTGAACACAGTGTGTCCGGCGCTTTTGGGACAAACCACCCTTCCTGTCCGACGTATCAATGCGCTCACCTCCATCATCATGCTTCGCTCTTTGCCCGCACTCCTCTTTTTGCCCTTCCTGTTCCTCCCCTTCGCGGCGGCGCAAGTGCAGGACGGCTCCTTTGCCGTCACTTCCAACTTGCGCGCCGGCGTGGCGAAGGTGGACATCACCCCGGACAACGTCGTCAACGTCACCGTCGCCGGGCATCGGCGCGAGGTCACCGGCGTGCGCGATCCGTTGCGGGCCGGGGTGCTGGTGCTTGATGACGGCACGACTCGCGCCGCCCTCATCACCCTCGACACCATCGGCGCCTGGGAGGACATGGTGCGCAAGCTGCGCGCCGGCATCGAGGCGGAGACCGGCATCCCCGGCGCCAACATCCTCGTCGCCGCCTCCCATAATCACTCCGGTCCCGGTTTCGTCGAGAACCTGCGCTGGGCGGGCGAACTGGTGAAAAAAATCACCGCCGCCGCCAAGGAAGCCGCCGCCTCCCTGCGCCCGGTCAGCATCGGTTATGGCGAGGACCGCATCAGTTTCGGCATCAACCGCCGCAAGGTCTATGATGGCCGCGCCGTGGTCAGCCTGAACCCGGACGGCCCCAACGACCCGCGCGTGAAGGTGCTGCGTTTTGACGACGGCACCTCCCTCACACCGCTCGCGGTCTTGATGCACGCGGTTTGTCATCCCTGCTTCTTCACCTGGGGAGACAAAGGCTCGCCGCCCTACCCGAACGGGTATCCCAAAATGAGCGCTGACTTTCCCGGCGAGGCGCAAAGTTTCGTCGAGATGATCTACGGCGGCCGTACCAGCGCCCTCTTCGCGCAGGGTTGCGCGGGCGACATCCGGCCGAACCTGCCCGGATATCCCTACCGCTGCGCGGATGAGGCGGACATCCAATGGGCCGGGCGCGACCTCGGCGGCGCCGTCGCGCGCGCGCTGGCCCGCAGCGTCACGCGCGAGCATCTGCGCGAACGCGCCACCTTTTACCCGCTTCGCATCGCCAGCACGGTGATCGAGCTGCCCGGCAAGGAGCAGCCCGTGCGCGCCGAACTGATGGCGATGAAAATCGGCCCCTTCCTGCTGCTCACCATGCCCGGCGAGCCGATGGTCGAGTACGGCTTCCAACTGGAGCAAGCCATCGCCGACCGCGCCGTCCCGATCATCATCGGGTACGCCAACGGCAACATCGGCTACATCGCCACGGAGGAGTCGCACGAGGTCGGTGGTTACGAGCCGAGCCGCGGCCATCTCAAACCCGAGGCGGAGGCCATCCTGCTGCGCGAGCTGGGCCGCCTCGCCGACCGTGTCGTCGGCGATGTCTTCGAGTCCTTCTCCCAGCATCCGCCCGACAAGGAGAAACGCGCGGCGGAGGAGAAGGCGCGGTTGGAGAAACGCTAAAGTGGCGCAAGCCTCCAGCTTGCGCTTTCCTTTTGAAGGGCAAGCTGGCAGCTTGCCCCACCTTCACGGGAACAACCCCCGCAGCTCGCGCGTCTCCGCCACCTTCGCCACACCGAGCGCCGTCGCCGCCACGCGCGTCGGCACTTGGCGATGCTTGGCAAAATGCATCACCTCGCGGAAGGCCTCGGCGAGCTGGCTCTCCAGCTTTTGCAGCACCTCTTTTTCCGACCAGAAGTAATGTTGCAAGCCCTGCACCCACTCGAAGTAGGACACGATGACCCCGCCCGCGTTGCAGAGGATGTCCGGCACCACCAGGATGTCTCCGCGCTGCTCCAGGATGGCGTCCGCCTTGCCCGTGGTGGGGCCGTTGGCGCCTTCCGCCAGCACCTTGCAGCGCAGCCTGCCGGCGTTGTCCGCCGTGATCACCCGCTCCAGCGCCGCCGGGATCAGCATCTCACACTCCAGAGTTAAGAGCTCCTCCACCGGGATCGCCTCCCCGCCGGGAAAACCGGCCACCCCGCGATGCTCCGCCACATATTTTGCCAAAGCGCGCGCATCCAGTCCCTTCTCGCGATACACCGCGCCGGTGGCATCCCCCACCGCGATCACCTTCGCCTTGTGCCGCGACAGGCTGAGCGCCGCATGGCTGCCCACGTTGCCGTAGCCCTGGATCACCGCGCGCGCCCCGGCCACTTTGTGCCCGAGCTTTTCCAGCGCCATCATCGCCAAAAACGCCACGCCATGCCCGGTCGCCTCCTTGCGGCCTTTGGAACCGTGCAGGCCCAGTGGTTTGCCGGTGACGATGCTTGGCTCCATCGACCCCAGGTGCGTCGAGTACGTGTCCACCATCCACGCCATCACCTGCTCGTTGGTGCCCACGTCCGGCGCCATCACATCCGTTTGCGGCCCGATGAAAGGGATCATCTCCTGTGTGAACCGCCGCGTCATGCGCTCCAGCTCGCCACGGCTCATCGCCCCCGGATCACAGGCGATGCCGCCTTTGCCGCCGCCGAAGGGCAGGCCCATCAGCGCGCACTTCCAGGTCATCCACGTCGCCAGCGCCGCCACCTCCCCGAGCTGCACGGACGGGTGGTAGCGCAAGCCCCCTTTGACCGGCCCGCTCGACAGATGATGCTGCACCCGGTGCGCGAAGAACATGTGCAGGCTGCCGTCGTCCATCCGCGTCGGCACCGACACCGTGATCAGCCGCTTCGGCCACTTGCAGCGCTCGCGCGTGTCCGCGCGCAGTTCCAGAAAATCCGCCGCGCGATCAAACTGCGCCGACGCCATCGCAAAGACGGGATTGCCAAGAAGGATTTCTTGCATGGTGGGTTGGGAGATTGAAGGGTGGCGCAGCTTCGCCGTCTTGTCACGCGCGTCGCCTCGCCAAAATTGGGTAACACAAAGCCAGCGACGGCACCCCCGCATCCCCTCATACTGACGACGCCACTTCATCATGCCCACCATGAAAAAGACCGATCCCTCCAAGCCCCTCAGCAAAAACATCCACCTCCTGCGCTGGGTCAAAAAAATGGCCGACCTCTGCAAGCCCGACCGCATCCACTGGGTGGACGGCACCAAGGCCGAGTACGACCGCCTCTGCCAGGAGATGGTCGATGCCGGCACCTTCATCCGCCTCAACCAGAAAAAATGGCCCGGCTGCTACTACGCCAAGTCCGACCCCAGCGACGTCGCCCGCGTCGAGGAGCGCACCTACATTTGCAGCAACTCCGAGGACGGCGCCGGCCCCACCAACAACTGGGTCCACCCCCTCGAGATGAAAAAAAAACTGCGCGGCCTGTTCAACGGCTGCATGAAAGGCCGCACCATGTACGTCCTCGCCTTCAGCATGGGACCGGTGGACAGCCCCATGTCCAAAATCGGCGTCCAGCTCACCGACTCCGCCTACGCCGTCGTCAACATGCGCATCATGGCCCGCATCGGCGCCAAAATCTTCCAGATCATCGACCAGGGCAAAACCCGCGTCGTGCCCTGCATGCACACCGTCGGCGCCCCGCTCAAGAAGGGGCAGAAGGACGTGCCCTGGCCCTGCAACAAGGAAAAGTATATCGTCCACTTCCCCGAGACCCGTGAGATCTGGAGCTACGGCTCCGGCTACGGCGGCAACGCCTTGTTAGGCAAAAAATGCTTCGCCCTGCGCATCGCCTCCGCCATGGCGCGCGACGAAGGCTGGATGGCCGAGCACATGCTCATCCTCGGCGTCGAGGACCCGCAGGGCCGCAAGACCTACGTCGCGGCCGCCTTCCCCAGCGCCTGCGGCAAGACCAACTTTGCGATGCTCATCCCGCCGCCGGCCTTTGCGAAAAAGGGCTGGAAGGTGTGGACCGTGGGCGACGACATCGCCTGGATCAAACCCGACGCCAACGGCCGCCTGCGCGCGATCAATCCCGAGGCCGGCTTCTTCGGCGTGGCCCCGGGCACGTCGATGAAGACCAATCCCAACGCCATGGCCGCGCTCGCGAAGAACACCATCTTCACCAACGTCGCGCTCACGCCCGACGGCGGCGTGTGGTGGGAGGACATGACCGACACCCCGCCGGCCGAGTGTCTCGACTGGCGCGGCAACAAATGGACGCCGGAGATCGCCAAGGCCACCGGCGCCAAGGCCGCGCACCCGAATTCGCGCTTCACCGCCCCGGCCGCGCAGTGTCCGACGATGGATCCCGCCTGGCAGGCGCCCGAAGGGGTGCCGATCCACGCCATCGTCTTCGGCGGGAGGCGCGCGACCACGATGCCGCTCGTTTACCAGGCCTTCAACTGGAGCAGCGGCGTGTATGTCGGCGCGACGGTCGGCTCGGAGATGACCGCGGCCGCGGCCGGCACCATCGGCAAGGTCCGCCGCGATCCCATGGCGATGCTGCCCTTCTGCGGCTACAACATGGGCGACTATTTCCGCCACTGGATCAACATGCAGCGCAACCTCACGGAGACGCCGCGCATCTTCCACGTGAACTGGTTCCGCAAGGACAAGGACGGGAAATTCATGTGGCCCGGTTTCTCGGAAAACATGCGCGTGCTCAAATGGATCGTGGACCGCGTGCGCGCCGGCGGCCGGGCGAAGGAGACGCCCATCGGCTGGATGCCCCGCTACCAGGACATCGAGTGGCAGGGGCTGGACTACCCGCGGGAGAAGTTCGAGGAGTTGCAGGCCTTCGACCGCCAGGCCTGGCGCGCCGAGGTCCTCGGCCACGAGGAACTCTTCATCGACCTGCACGCCCACCTGCCGAAGGAAATGATGTTCGAGCGCGAGCTCCTGATCTGCCGGATGTGAGGCGGCGGCGATTTGCGGAATTTGCGGAACCGGTCATGCTCCGGCTTCATGCGACTGCTGCCCTGCCTGCTCTTTCTGCTGTCCGGCCTGCCCGCCCTGCGGGCGGAGATGCCGGCGCCGCTCGAAGCCGCGCTGCAAAAACTCATGGCCGACGACGGGCGCTGGGCCTACACCCAGACGGTGAAAAAATTCGACCGGCGGGGCCGGCCCGACGGCGTGCAGGTGGAGCGGTTCGACCCTTCGCAACCCGAGGAGGAGCAATGGACGCTGCTGGAGCGCGACGGCCGGCCGGTGGCCGAGCGCGAGCAGCGGGCGTTTCGCCGCAAGAAGGACCGCGAGATGCGCCGGCGGGAGGAAAAATCGCTCGGCGAGGTGATTGATTTTGACCGGGCGGTCGTGCTGCAGGCGGACGCGGCGGCGGTGGTTTACGAGGTGCCCCTCGTGCCGGGGGCGAGCCGGCGGTTTCCGGAGGAAAAATTCACCGTGTTCATGACGGTGCATCCGGAGCGGGAGACGCTCGAACATTTTGCGCTCAAGGCGCGGGAAGCTTTCCGCATGGTGGGGGTGGCGAAGATCGACCGGGTGGAGATCGACGTGCGTTTTGCCGTCGTGGACCCGGCCCACCCGCCGCAGCCGGCGGTGATTGCCGCGAGCGGCGCAGGCCGCGTGCTGTTCTTTCCGGTGGGCGGTGCGGCCGAGATCACGTGGACGGACTTCAAGCGCGTGAAACCGTGGAAGGACCGTTTCGTCGTGGAATTTGGCGAACTGAAGGTGCTGGATTTCTGAGGAACCCCGCCCCGGCCGGAGATAACTTGCGCCGGTTTCGCGTTACCCGCTACCTGTGCGGCGTGAAAGGCTGGCTCGGAGATTATCTGCTGCGACTGCCCTGGGCGTTGTTCTACTGGAATGCGCGCAAGTCGTGGTATCGTCTGCGCGGCCGGCGGGGGCAGTGCCCCTGTCACAATCCGAGCGACTCCGGCGAGCCGATGCGCACCGGGTGCGAGGCGGTGATGACGTGGCACCAGCCCGCGCGCTTCCGGCGGGTTTGTCCGCTGCTGCAGCAGAATGCGGCGGGCCAGTGGGTGTGCAGCGTGCCGGCGGAGGGGGTCAGGCCTTTCTGGGGCCGGGCGGCGCTCATCACCGGCGGCACGGCCGCGGCGTTGCTATTGGCCATGGTGTTGGCGGTGTTTGCGCTCATGCGCGGGATCGGCTACGAGGTGAGCCTGCGGCAGATCGCGTGGCCGCCGGCGTGGGGTGAATTGCGCCATGTGCGGGCGCAGCTTTTCATCAGGCAGGCGCGGGATTTTTATGCACGGGGAGAGGTGCGCGAGGCCCTCACGGCACTGACGGTCGCCCGCGGACTGGATCCGCACAACTACCCGGTCGCCATGATGCTGGCGCAGTTTTACCAGGCGGGCAATCCGGAGACGGCCGACCGGCTCTATGCCGAGCTGCTGCGCGATCATCCCGACCATCGCACGGAGACGGCGCGGGTTTGGTTTCGCAGCCTGCTGGCCCGCGGACAGCTCGTGGGCGTGGCCGAACTGGCCCGACGCCAGCTCAAGCACGAGCCGGCACAGGCTTCGGCCTGGGCGCATGCGCTGGTCTTCTGCGCCCGGGTGATGCGCCGGCCGGAGCTGCTGGAGGAAGTGGCGGCCGACAAGGATACGCCGGTCGCGGTGCGTCCGACCCTGGAACTCGCGGCCCGGGTGCAACGGGCCGGTTCCGAGGAGGCGCGTTCGCTGCTGATGGCGCCGGGATTGACGGCGCTGCCTTACGACCGGGTTTACCGCATCGAGAGCCTCATCCGGCTCGGGCACACCGGCGAGGCGATGCAGCTCCTCCGGCGCCTGCAGCCGCAGATGGCGGGGCGTGATGTGGCCCGGCTCGCCTTTGCCATTTACGCCGCGGCCGGCGAGCGCGCGCGGCTCGAGCAGGAATTCGATGCGTTGCTGGCGCCGTCGCGAACGGTCACGGCCGGCGAACTGAGCCTGCTGGCGGTCCATCTGGTCGAGTATCCGGATGCCGGTCTGTTGAAAAAGGTGGTGGCGGCACTCGAGCGCGTGCCGGCTCAGCCTGTGGCCGCGCGGCTGGAAGTCAGTCTGGCGGTTTTCTGCGCGGCGGGGGTGCAGGCGGACCGGGAGGCGATGGCGGCCGCCAAAAAGGCCATCAGCGAGACCGTGGACATGCGCATGGGCTCGATCAACAACCTCGAGCTCTTCTTCCTCGGCCAGAGTGCGCAGCGGCGGATCGTGAGTTTCCTGCCGCAACAGAGCGCCCTTTCACTTGAGCTTTGCTACTCATTGTTGGAGAGATATTTGAAGTAGAATTCGGGGGTGACTACGTAGTGCGGCCGAAGCGCCGCTACGTAATACTACCCACGCTCCAGGGTAACCTACCCCGTTGACCGGACGGGGGGTTACACGAGCATTTTGCCCTCACACCCATGACCCCCGCCCTCCATCGGCTCCTGCGCTTTGGCACCCAACTCCGGTGCTGGGCCGGCCTTTTGTTGGGTCTCGGGTTCGGTGGCCTTGCCGTCGCGCAGGTTACGGTGACCGAGAGCTTCACCGGCACCACGGCGAGCGGCTGGGTGTTTGGCGGCAATTACACCCCGATCCTGACCGCCGCGGCGGGCATCGACACGCCGGGCGACGGCTGGCTGCGGCTGACCGACAACGCCGGCAACCGGGCGACTTATGCGCTCTTTGACTCGGCGAGTTTCTCGGTCAACGCCCAGGTGCAGATTGAATTTGATTACGCGTTCTGGAACGGCACCGGTGCCGACGGCATCACCTTTTTCCTAGTGGACGGGAACGTCAACGCCTCCACCTTTGATCCGGGTTCCTACGGCGGTTCGCTTGGCTACGCCCAGCGCACGGGCGATCCCGGCATGGTTGGCGGCTACCTGGGGTTTGGCTTGGACAATTACGGCAATTTCTCCAGCGCGAGCGAAGGCCGGAATGGCGGGCTTGGCGGCGGACTTTATCCCAACCGGATTGCCGTGCGCGGTCCGGAGAGCAGCAATTACGAATTCATTGCAGCCAGCGCGGCCCTGGAGACATTGCCGGGCGGCGGCCAGATGGACTTCCCGTCTTATACCACGCGCCCCGGCCAGACCGGGGTGGATTACCGCTCCTTCCGCATGACGCTGGATGCGAACAACCAGCTGACAGTGGAGATGAAGTTCGGTGCGAGCGGCACCTACTTCACCGCGTTCACGGCGGATCTCTCGTCCTACGACCGGCCGGATACTTTTAAGATCGGTTTCACCGGTGCCACCGGCGGTTCGACCGAAATCCACGAGATCCGCAACACCAAGGTCGTGATGACGCCGTGGCAACCGTCCGCGTTTGAGTGGGACAACGGTGCGGGCACGACCACCTGGGGTGCCACACCGGGCGCGGCCAACAACAACTGGTATCATGTGGACGGCGGTTTGGACAACACCACCCCGACGATCAACGCAGACATTCTTTTCGGCAACCGGCCCAGCGCAGACCAAACGGTCACGCTGGATTCCGCGGGCCGGAAGGTGAACTCGCTGACCTTCGACGCCGGCATCAATTACACGCTCAACGGCACCGGCTCGCTTCTCATGGGTGACACCACGCTTGTGGGTCTGCCGTCGATCAACGTGAACGATTACAATCAGGCGCAGGGGCAGCACAAGGTGAACCTGCCGATCACGCTGGCGGAGGAGCTGCGGATCAACAACTACTCGTTCAGCACGCTGTGCCTGAACGGTGCGATCACGACCGGGGGCAACGACATCAAGGTGAACGGGACGGGCGCGACGAACTTCAACGCAGACCTGAACGGCTCGGGCAACGTGATCAAGAACGGCACGGGGATCCTGACGATCAACAGCAACAATGCCGACGGCGGCACGCCGTGGACGGGGAACCTGGTAATCAACCAGGGCATGGTGGTGGCGACGGTGAACGGCGCATTGGGCACGACCGGCGGCACGACGATGGTGAACACCGGCGGCGTGCTGGCGTTGCGGGACACGACCGGTTCGGGCCTGAACTACAGCACCACGGAGTCGGTGACGCTGAACGGCCGGGGCTTCTGGCGGGGCGGGGAAGGGGAGACGGGCGCCCTCTACAACGACGGCGGGAACAACAGCTTTGCGGGCAACATCACGCTGGCGTCGGCCTCGGCGATCGGCTCGCGCGACGGCGTGCTGACGCTCTCCGGGGTGATCTCCGGGGGGAACAGCCTGACGAAGCTGGGTGAAGGCGTGGTGAGCCTGACGGGCAGCAACACCTATACCGGGGCGACGATCATCGAGAACGGCGTGTTGCGCGCGACCACGGCGGGGCTGACCGGCGGCTACGCCACGGGCGGCGCCTCGGGCGGCAACCTGCAGCTGGCCGGCGGCGTGCTGGAGCTGGCGTCGAACACGACGTTTACCCGCCGGCTGGGCACGGCGGCCGACCAGGTGCAGTGGACCGGCGACGGCGGGTTCTCCGCGCACGGGGGGAACCGGACGGTGACTTTGACCAACTCGGCGGGGACGGCCGGCGGGCAGCTGACATGGAACGCGGGCAGCTTTGTGCCGACGGGCAACGCGCTTTTGCTCTCGTCGGATTACGCCAACGCGACGGTGACGCTGACCAACGCGATCAACCTGGGCGGCGGCAACCGGGAGGTCCGGGTGGCCAACGGCAGCGCGCTGGTGGACGGGGTGATCTCGGGGGTGATTTCCAACGGCGGGCTGATCAAGACGGGGGAAGGCACGCTGAACATCTCCGGGGCGAACACCTACACCGGGACGACGGAGATCCGCGGCGGCGCGCTGCGCGGGACGATCTCGGCGAACTCGAACATCACGCTCAACGGCGGCGTGCTGGAACTGACCGGCAACATGAACCGCAGCCTTGGCACCGGCGGCACCAACCTGCAATGGACCGGCGACGGCGGCTTCTCGGCCTCGGGCGCCAACCGGACGGTGCAGATCAACAACAGCACGGCGGCGGTGACGTGGGGCAGCACGGCCAACTTTGTCGGCGCGAACAACCAGCTGATCCTCGGCTCGAACAGCGCCAGCAATACCCTGATCTTCAACAGCGGCCTTAATCTGGGCGGCGGCACGCGGACCATCCGCATGCAGGACGGCAGTGCCGCCGAGGATGCCCGGTTGGCGCAGGTCGTGTCCAACGGCAGCCTGAACGTCGTGGGTGCCGGCCGTCTGGCCGCCACGGCGACCAACACCCTGGCCGGCGCGGTGACGGTCGAGGGCGCCGAACTGCATCTCAACGGCGGCGGCCGCATGGCCAGCGTCAGCGGCTTCACCGTGAAGGCCGGCGGCTCGCTCGTGCTCGACAACACTTCGAACAACCAGACCGACCGGGTGGGCAACTCCGCCGCGGTGACGCTGAACGGCGGCACGCTGAGCGTGCTGGGCCGCAGCAACGCGAACTCCACCGAAACCATCGGCACCGTCAACCTCACCGGCGGCGCAAACACCCTCAACGCCACCGCCGGCGCCAGCAACCGGTCGCTGGTTCTGACCTCGGGCGCCCTCGCCCGCAGCGGCGGGGCCACGGTCAATTTCACCAATTCCATCGGCACCCTGGGCAGCACGGGCAACAATCCGCGCGTGATCTTCACGGCTGCGCCGACCCTGACGTCCAACGTGCTCGGTTATGCCACGGTCAACGGCACTGCCTTCGCCGGCTACGGCGCGAACGGCGTGGTGGCGGTCGCCGGCACCAACACCGCCCAAGGCTCGTGGACGGCGTCGATCAACGCCACGCCCACGAGCGACCAGACGATGACCGCCAACCGCACGGTCGGCTCGCTCTCGCTCGGCAGCGGCATCGACGTGAACGCGGGCGGTTTTGCGCTGACGCTCAATTCCGGCGGGCTGCTGTCGACGGGGGCGACGAAGAGCATCCTCTCCAACGGCACGGTGACCGCGGGCACGGCGATCGACGAACTGATCGCGCACGTTTACGGCAGCGGCGGCCTGGACCTCAGCGCGGTCATCGCCGACAACGGCGAAGCGGTCGGGCTGACCAAGAGCGGCGACGGGGTGCTGACGCTGCTGGGCACGACGGCGAACACCTTCACCGGCACGACCTACGTGAACGACGGCACCTTGGTGCTGGCCAAGAGCGACGGGGTGAACGCCATTGCGGGCAACCTCATCGTGGGGGACGGCCGGGGCACCGACATCCTGCAGCTGAACGCCAACGAGCAGATCGCCAACACGGCCAACCTGACCCTGCGGGGCAGCGCCTACGGCACCGGGGAGACGATCCTGCAGTTCAACGGCGCCTCCGGCGTGGGCCTGAAGGAGACCCTCGGGGTGCTCACCATCGAAGGCCATGCGGTGATCGACTTCGCCGGGGGCGACGTGTGCAACCCGAACTTCCTGTTCCTAGACGACCTGCTGATGGCGACGGCGGACAGCCGGCTGTTCATCCGCAACTGGGTGGACTTCACGGACTTTTTGCTGGTGCGCAACACGGCGGACATCGGGGCGGTGCTCAGCCAGATCACCTTCGAAGGCTACGGCGACCAAGCCTACTGGCAGGAATACGACACGCAATACTCGCGGATCACGCCGGTGCCGGAACCCTCGACCTACGGGGCAATGCTGATGGCCGCCGGCCTGGCCGCCTTCGGCTACCGCCGCTGGAAACTGCGCCGGCCGGCCGCCCAGACGGCCTGACTCAGGCTGAGGTCTGCCGCCGCTGCCAGGCCTCGACGATCTGGCGGATCGTGTCCTCAAGCGACTGGGTGATGTCCCACGCCGGGTAGTGGGCCTTCATCTTGCGCAGGTCGGAGTAATAGCAGATGTGGTCGCCGATCCGGTTTTGGTCCACGTAGCTGTAAACCTGCGCCTTGCCGGTGAACTTTTCGGTGATCTTGAAGGCCTCCAGGATCGAGGTGCTGTTGGCCTTGCCGCCGCCGAGATTGTAGACTTCGCCGGCGCGGGGGGCGCCTACGAAAGCGGCCATGAAGCGCGCGACATCGAGCGAGTGGATGTTGTCGCGCACCTGCTTGCCCTTGTAGCCGAAGACCTTGTATTCGCGGCCCTCGAGGTTGCATTTCACCAGGTAGGAGAGGAACCCGTGGAGCTCGACGCCGCTGTGATTGGGGCCGGTGAGGCAGCCGCCACGCAGGGCGCAGGTGGGCATCCCGAAGTAGCGCCCGTATTCCTGCACCATCACGTCGGCCGCGACCTTCGAAGCGCCGAAGAGCGAATGCTTCGACTGGTCGATGGTGAAAGTTTCGGGGATGCCGTGCGCGT
>VFQQ010000421.1_pt1 | contig 86833 bp, 95 predicted proteins | sample 3512341 | NCBI WGS metagenome assembly VFQQ01 (sample SAMN10412373, study PRJNA504923) | tailings metagenome | isolation source: Relicate 2 Philex TSF1 revegetated site | place: Philippines: Tuba, Benguet | collected 2017-08-29 | reverse complement strand
CAATGAGTTATCTTCATTCAATAAGCTTATCATTCAAGCTTATCTACTACAGCCCCTTCTGTAATTACCTGTAATGAAGGTCGCTGCTCAGGCACTTCATGCACACAAGCCATCTGAATATCCCGCAGCATCGCATATGCATCTGTTTGCTTGGCTTCTGCGTCACATCGCGCTAGCAATTCTTCCAGCAGGTATCCAAACGCGCGCACTTCAATGCGCTGCAAGCGCTTACATATATCCTGATCATCGACTGGCAGAAAACTCGCCGCGCCAAAATCACCCAGCAAGCAACCATTGGCATCATGCCAAAGCATATTGTGCGCATAAAAATCACCATGCATGATGCCTCTATCATGCAAATGTGCCAGCACTTCTGCCATGCTACTGGCAATTTGCATCAGCTGACTGAATGCAATACGTAGTGTTTCAGGGTAAACGTCCCGCGTACACGATTGCAAACTTGGTGGTGCCGCAAGATTGGCATAACGTGCATCCACCAAATCCATCACCAGCCCAGATACCCCTTGTGGGTGATCGCTTACTTCCCCTATCAACTTGACCAAACCTGCATGCTGTCCCGCTACAATAGCCGCCGACATTTCGCTACGCGGCAAGCCATCACTGGTCACCGCTCCTTTGAAAAGCTTCACAGCAACCTCACGCGACACCTCATGCTGGTAAGCCGCCCGATAAATCATGCCAGAGGCACCTTCGCCCAACTGCTCCTTTAACATGAGTTGCTCCCATGTCACTTCATCAGCAAGCACCTGTGTCCGTCTAGCCGACTCCCACGCATCAGAAAACGGGTTTCCTGCATATGCCAGCCAGGCCAATCTAGGCAAACCCAGCAATGCCTGGGGCATTGCCATCATTTGGTTCGCTGATATCCTCACCAGCTCCAGCGCTTGGCAATCCGCAATAGTGTCTGGCAAGCCGGAAAGTTGATTCCCTGCCAGCATGAGTTTTTTTAGATGAACGCAACGCCCAATTTCGTCTGGTAACTGCTGAATCCGATTATCCGTTAATATCAACCAGCGAAGCTTAGGCGGCAATGCTGCTCCTGCCACCTTGCTAATCTGATTCGACTTGAAACCAATCATCTCTAGATTGGGACATTTGCCCAACACTTCTGGCAATTCGGTAAATTGATTCTCTGAACAAAAAATGACTTTTAGGTTTTGCAACTCTGGCAAACGTGAAGGTAAAGCTTTCAGGGCATTACCGGTTAAATTGAGCATTTCCAGCGAGTCTGCCAGCTGAAAAATTTCCTCGGGAAACGTCTCCAATCCAGCAGATAAATCTAGCCGTTTAATGCCACGCAGTTGCCCGCTGCGCAGTTCAGAAAGTGTGTGCATACTAAATTATATATTGCCTGGATAGGGTGTTCCCGCGTGTAAATGCGGCATCAACAACTTAAACAAAAACGGCGACCACTGGCCGCCGCTTAATCTTGAGTCATTGCAGTTCAGTTTGACTGCTTAAGCACTGCAATGCGCTCGTCTAACGGTGGGTGGCTCATGAATAGCCGCTTGATTCCACTTCCCATACCACCAGAAATACCGAATGCCTCCAGTTGCTCAGGCAGATGTGGCTGGTTAATGGATTGCTGCAAACGTTCTAATGCGGCAATCATGCTGGCCTTGCCTGCCAACGCCGCGCCCCCTGCATCAGCACGGTACTCACGCTGACGGCTAAACCACATGACAATGGCGCTGGCCAGTATACCCAGCACCAGTTGCGCAATGATCGCGGTCACCCAGTAAGCTGGGCCATGGCCACGCTCGGTTTTAAACACCACGCGATCCACAATATGACCAATGACACGTGAAAGGAAAAATACAAAGGTGTTCACCACACCTTGCACCAGTGCCAGTGTCACCATATCGCCGTTTGCCACATGACTCACCTCGTGGGCCAGCACCGCCTCCACTTCGTTACGCTTCATACCACGCAACAATCCGGTACTGACTGCCACCAGCGCACTGTTGCGGAACATGCCAGTCGCAAACGCATTCATGTCTGGGGCATCGTATATCGCCACTTCCGGCATACCAATACCTGCAGCTTTGGCTTGCTTTTGCACTGTACTGACCAGCCATTGCTCTTCTTCGGTACGTGGATTCTCAATCACTCTCGCACCAGTGGATTGCTTGGCCATAAACTTGGACATGGCCAGCGAGATAAACGAACCCGTCATCCCGACGACCGCCGACAAAATCAAGAGCGCTTGCAAGTCCAGATCAACGCCCTGGGCATCCAGCACCTGACCCAAACCAAACACACTGATGATGATACCCAGCACCAACATCACTGCAATGTTCGTCAGCAAAAACAGAAAAATACGTTTCATTTCATCCACTCCTACAAAAACCAATATTGGCGATATTTTACTGCGTAAATGGTGACAACAATTTATTAATCAAGTGACTTTGTTCAAGTATGTCAGCAATGGATTTCAACCCCATTCCAATGATGCCTGTTAAAACTCCGATGACCAGACCTGAATCGCATGCAAAATGTTCCTGACCATTAACACATTGCCGCCAAAAAACTCGAACCTTCCGTAATGCAGTGAGTGAAGACTTTATTGTAGTGATGTCCTAAGGAAGCCTTGGCCTCAAAATAAAACTTCTTAACACCACATACATGATCCAAAGCAAACCAAGCGGCACCAACAGGGTTTGCAATAGAAAAATCACCATCAAATTCACCGTATGAGACACCGCAGCATCAGCCCGATCCTTCAAGGCTTTCAACTGCGGTCGAGGATCCAGTGAATTCACCGAGCTCTTCAACTGATCTACCCAGCCATTTTTGCCATCCAACACTTCTGATTTTGCAGGTGAATGCTGCTTGATAGACACCGCAGCGTTATCCATCGCATGCTGATCAGCATGATAACTTTCCGCCAGAAACCGCTCGAACACAAAATCGCTGCCCACTGTCACCACAGGTATCGCAAACCGAACCATCAACATCAATACCAACAGATTTTGCAACCATCGGGGTGGTGATTTTCCGGAAAAGTAAACCGCACCCCAACCAAGTAACACCATCAGCAGTAACACCTTCACGTATTCATACTGCCCCATCACCAGCAGAATTTTTTGTACGCCAAAAGCCACAGTCGCCATCAGCATAAAATTTGAAAATGCCTCAACCAGATCATTCACCGGGTCAAGAATTTCACCCACACTCAAGGTCACCCCTGCCCCCACGCCCAGTGTCACTTCCGTGCCCTGGGCTAGCGAAATCGCCGCATTCAATGCGCGAGCAGAAGCAAAAGTTATCAACGCCCGCTTCATCCCTTCGTCTACTTGCTCCATCGCAGGGGCATCAAATCTGGGCATCCATGCTGCTATAGCAATCATCAGCAACACACCCAACACCAATATCTTTTTGCCAGTTACGTAGTTCAGCTTCATCCTTTGCTCCTTATTTAGGCAAGGCTAAATACTCTTTGAGTATAGGGTCTTTCAACGTCATGATAGTTCGATCACACCATGTAGGAAATTTTCTTTGTGTGATCAAAGCACATTCAAATTCAGTGATAAATGCTTGAGCACTTATCACCGCTCAAAAAGAAAAAGGCCAGCATTTCTGCTGACCTTTTGTTTGATGGTGGCCCCCCTCGTAGTCGAACCGAGCACCAACGGATTATGAGTAGGAAACAGCAGAAAACAGATGATCTGATAACTTGAAGAGGGTAAAGAAAAATTCCAAACGCCCATTTACACTGACGTGAAAAACCGAACCTAATACCGAACCTAAAAGCATCATATGGCACGTTTATATCACCATAAGTCACAATATCTTCAACATGTTATGAGCGAACATGCTCTAACCAGAACCTAACTGTTTTGGTTAGAGTTGTTTAGCCAATAACCATTGCCAAAAAACTTTTCCCATCTGGGGTGATTAACCAAACCAAAGCTGCGCAGTTCAAAACTACAGTTGCCCGGAAAACCGTTTGAAATGATTCCTTGCTAGATTTATGTCTGAGAGTGCGTTGTGCCAACAATGCTCCCGGCCAACCACCAATCAAGCTGAATACATGCAGTGTGCTTTCTTGTGTCCGCCATTGGTTTCTCTTGGCAGCCGACTTATCAAGGGCATAGGCGACATAAGTCACAATACTTGCCAGAACGTACAACATGGCAACGTGATATGGCAGCCGCTGCATAATGATCGTTATTGTTAAGAATAAAAATAGGCTGACCAAGAAGATGTTGCCAAGATTGTTATCTTTCATCGATCTTGAGTTGGTTTGAACATCTCCGGTAAAACGAATATTGACAGCTGAGTCACGGCCTCTGGAATCCTTGGCTAGCTCATAAGTAATGAGATCACCATTAATGGGTCTGCGCCTTTTGTCAGTAAAAGCTTTGATATGGACGAATGCTTTGTTACCTGTTCCGTTTTGAATGACGAATCCATAGCGCTTATCGTCATTCCAGCCATCGATTTTTCCTTGTAGACGCATTCAAAATCACCCCATATCAAAATCGATGCAAAATTAAAATTTTTAAACTTATTTGATTAGTTTAAATTGTGCACAACTCTTGTAGATTTTGCTGCTAAGTAACACTTCACTGACGATCATACTCTTTAAGATTTTTCATATTTTGCTTTGAATGATTGAAGTTATTTATATGAAAAAGGCTGTAACGACCATAATCATTGATATGTTTTAATTCAATAGCACAATTTTCCAACAATTCAGATTTCTTTTCTCTAGAAATGGCCAAATACGCTGTATCAATTTCATTGTTATCAACGATCTGGTTCAAGTGCTTCGTAAAGATTACTTGTCCGGAACTGTAAAAATCCGCAGAAAATTTTCTTTTTGCTAAATAAATTAAAGGCTCATTTGCTTGCTTTCTTTGCAAATACTCTAAAACGAGCTCTTTTTGCGAACTTATTTCTTCTTGTCCTGAAACTTTCAAATGAGTGATGAATGTTATAAATACAATTAGCGTCCCTACTAATCCTATGGCTAACAATCTGTTTACGATTTTTGTTGGAAAATTGGAATCAAGCCAAGATGCTGATAGTATTGCCAAAGCAGGGAAGCTCGGCAACAAGTAAGTCCATAATATGTTGCCTGCAAAAGTAAAGAAAGTGGCAGGGAAGAGGCTACAAATCAACAAGTATAAAAGCCATTCTTTATTTTGGCTGAATCGTATCGCATCTGGTGATTTGAGTTTCCTCACAATATAGAAAATGGGCAGCAAAATCGACCATGGAATGGTGCCCATCAATAGAAAAAGCCAAATAGTCCCACGTGGAAAATCGTGTGCTGAACCGTATAAATCCCCTTTCCATCCGGGAACCAAAAACCGGTTCCAATGTTCACCAATAATAAAGTATTCAATAAAGCCTGGCGTATGGATTTCTGCCATGACATACCAGGGTAAGACCAAAATAAAAGTGATAATAGCTCCGTAAATCCAAGGAAATGCTCGCCATAAATTACCTACATTTCTTGTGACTACACTCCAAATTCCAATAGGCAATAAACTTAACACCAGTGCAATAGGGCCCTTAGCCAGAAGTCCAACGGCCAGACCTAAAAATAACCACCATTTATCAAAGTTTTTATTATTTCTAGCTTGATACAGACCAAACCAAAAACCTCGCATGACCATAGCAATACCAACCAACATGACCATATCTGTCATCACAGCTCCAGCTGAAACAAAAAACAGCAGGGAACCAGCCAATAAAGCCATTGTGTAAATAGCAAGATTCAATGAATGTGATCTGGGCAGACTCCAAATCAACCAAATCACTGCAATCCCAGATAGCCAATGCGGAATCCGTGCACCAAACTCGTTAATTCCAAACACTTTAAAACTACCAGCTGTCAGCCAAAAAGAGAGGGGCGGTTTCCCCCAAAACGGGATTCCTTCATCAAACCATGGTGTCACCCAATCATTCAGTTCAAGCATAATTCTCGCGATTTCCGCATATCTTGCCTCGGTAGTATCCATCAATGGATACAAAGGCAAGGTCAAGAACCGGGTAATTGCGACAACTACCACAAGATATAAAAGGTTAAGTGGTTCTTGCAGGAACGATTCAAATCTGTTCTTAATTTTCTGGCATATGTTCATAAAGTCTGCGATTTTCTATTGAAATCAGTATTAATTTGCAGGTTGATAAACATCAACGAGATAAAGGGGTCTTTCCTTCGATTCAAAAAAAATCCTTGCCACATATTCACCAAGGACCCCAATTGAAAAAAGCTGAATTCCACCAAGCAAAAGAATAGTTACGATGATGGTTGGGAAACCTGGTATTGGTTCTCCAATCAACCAAGTTTTTATAACGAAATAAGTTAAAGCCAAAAATGCAGACAATGAAGTCATAAAGCCTAGATACAAGGATATTTTCAATGGGGATGTCGAAAAACCAGTCACACCTTCGATCGCCAATTTCCAAAGATGCCAGAATGGCCATTTACTTTTGCCAGCTGCGCGACTTGTACGATGGTAATCGATTGTGACTACCCTAAATCCAATCCACGAAAATAAGCCTTTCATGAATCTATTTCGCTCAGGCATGATATTGAGTGCATTAACGGCACGTCGACTCAAAAGCCGAAAATCACCGACATCAGCAGGAATTGGAACTTCGGAAAGCTGATTGATAATTTTGTAGAAAAGTCTTGCGGTTGAGCGTTTTATCAATCCGTCGCCAAATCGGCTTATACGACGCATATTCACGAGATCAGCACCTTGTTTCCATGATTCAATCATTTCTGGAATCATTTCAGGTGGATCTTGGAGATCAGCATCAATAATTATCACGGCGTCGCCAGTTGCATGCTGCAGGCCTGCGGTTACTGCAGTCTCTTTACCAAAATTCCTGCTTAAACGGAGGTAACCAACCCAGGGGTCTAAGTAACGAAGCTGGGAAATAATTTTTGAAGACTGATCCGTACTACCATCATCAACATAAATCACTTCAAGCTTGAGGTTTAGATTTAATAATATTTTTTTCAGTCGCCGGTGAAATACCTCTAGAACTGCCTCTTCGTTGAAGGTGGGAACAACAACGGTAAGTTTCTCTACACTGACATTAGAGTTTGTATGATAGCTTTGGTTATATCTATGCATCATGATTAAAAGTCCAATGATGATTTAGGCTAAAGGTGATCACTAAGGTAATTAGTACAGTAATTAGCTGACTTAAGATGTAATGAAGACCAAAGATACTGGTCCCTACCCAAACACCTAAACTACTGGTGATAGCTGCAGTCATTCCAGTCAAAATAAACCTAGGAAATGCGATTCGGTGTGGCTGGGAAGTTTTAGAAAAAGTGAATTTTCGATTGCAAAGATATGCAAAGATAGCACCGCAAATTGCCCCAATAGCAGCAGAACTAGTGGGGTTGATTTTGGCTAACTGGACAAGAGTAATGAGTATTGAAAAATGAAATAAAGTGGCAAAGAAACCAACGATGCAGTATTTGTAAAATATCGAAAACATGGTGATCTGCCTGAAGTTTTATTCTGATGTGATATTTAATCGTTGTTATTCATATTTTGTTTGCCTGATACAAATTTGGTCTATTGCCATTGCCCCTTATTTATTGCTAAGCCATATTTCAGACATAAAAAAAGCCCTTTTTAGCTTGGGCGATTTCTTTACATTTGAAAAAATTTCACAGAATTTTAATTTTGATTCCTTAAATCAAAATTAAAATCTCGTAGCTGGTCAAATACCCTCCAAATCTTTTTATCAATAGAATCTTATTCCAATAAATAAAATTGGTTTATATCCGGAATAATTCTATATTTTCATAGTATTACAAACAAAAATTTAGCAAGCGAAAGATGTTGCTACTTGTATGTGGAATTTAATTTATTACCGATTGAAGAAAAAAATGGCCTAGGAAGTTTCCTAAGCCGTTAATTTAGATGGTGGCCCCCCTCGGAGTCGAACCGAGCACCAACGGATTATGAGTTTATTCAATAATCATTCAATACCCCTCATTACTATCCAATACTACGCTTAATCAGCAACTTACATCCCTACAGAGTTGATTAATTAGCTATATTGTTGACTAATAGTTGACACTAATTGTTTGTTTCAAATAGATTTCAATACTACGATGTTAGAAAATATATTTTTTCATAAATTAATTGCCGTAAGAATCAATGTTCGGGGGCAGTCTAGTGATAAATGCAAACAAAAAAAATACTAAACCTAAGAAGTCTAAAAATCTCACAGCTGAGCAGTTAGCGATAAAAAAAGAGCAGGCACGCCAAAAAAGAGTCACCAAAAAATACGAGTCTGATATCAGAGCCATATTTAAGAATGCTGATTTCAAGTCTATTCCTGTAGCAAAAAATGAGTTTGAATTTAAAGGCAGGACTACTGAGCTTGATCACTTATTCATATATGAAAATGTAATAGTTATAGCTGAGGACACTCAGTCAAAAGATGTGGGCACTCATCTTCTCAAAAAGAAAATTATTTTTGATTTAATTAATAATCATCCTGCCGAGTTGGTTGATTTTCTAAAGGAACTATCCCCAGATTTTAAAGCTTATTTTGAATCGCATCTTTATAGCTCTCATCAGTATTTAGTTCGAATTGCGTATTTCTCTCGCCACCAAATTGATCAAGAGCATATGAATCAATTCAGTGATGTTAGTTTTATTGAATACCCTTTGCTGAAATATTTCTTAAGCTTATCTAAAACTATTGGTAAAACATCAAGATTCGAATTGCTTAAGTTCTTTGATATACGTTACTCACAAATTGGTGCCCAAAAAGTTAGAGGTCAAACAAATACTAGTACTAGGCAATATCAGGGGTTTTTGCTTCCAGAGGCTAATAGCAATTATCCTAAAGGCTACAAAGTTCTTTCTTTCTATATCGATCCAGCGACTTTGCTCGAGAGATCGTATGTGTTGCGAAAGGATAGCTGGGAAGATCCGTCGTGTGCTTACCAAAGAATGTTAGAGCATAAAAAAATTCGCTCTATGCGTAAGTATCTCAACGATACTCAACGAGTATATGTAAATAATTTAATTGTTACTTTACCTCCTACCACTAAGTTCACTTCCCCTAATACTGGGCAGTCACTGCAAGGTAACGCACTAAACGATAACCAACACGTTCTGATAAATTTGCCAGACGAATTTAACGTAATCGGCTTAATAGATGGCCAGCATCGCGTTTATTCATACCACGAAGGTGTGGATAGCTATGAGCTGGGAATAAGTAAACTCAGGCAATGTCAGAACTTGTTAGTCACTGCAATTATGTATCCACAGAATGTTCCTGATCTGGAAAGAACAATATTCGAAGCTACACTTTTTCTGGAAATTAATGATGAGCAAACTAAAGCTAGGGGTGATCTAAAGCAGGCAATTGAATTAATTGTCAGACCCTTTTCAACCACAGCCATTTCTAAAGCAATTATTGCAAATATTGCTAGAAACGGACCTTTAAAAGGTATGTTGGAAGAGCATTACTTTGATGAAAAGGAGAAAATTAAAACATCGTCTATCGTGAGTTACGGATTAAAACCACTTGTGAAATTATCCGGTGATGACTCTTTATATAGCGCTTGGAATCACGAAAATAAAGTTACACTTCTGGCCAATACAGACAAGGCTTTATTACAAAATTATATTGAGTTTTCTGCCTCAAAAATCAATGATCTGCTTGTAGGTTTTAAGTCCAATATCCCTAGTGATAGATGGTCGCGGGAAAATAAAGTTAATAGTGTTTTGTCTCCGACTACTATTAACGGTTTTATTGTCTGTCTAAGAGAGCTAATCAAAAATGATCTGATCGGAGACATTGATTACTATAAAAAACAGCTACAAGGTATCGAGAATTTCGACTTTTCTCAATATAAGTCTAGCCATTGGAAACAACTGGGATTAGCAATTTATGAAAAGTACTTCAAGACCAACTAATTAAAAGTAAACTGATATTTCCTTACTCTCTTGCCAGAAATGCTCAGGCTTAGTTGCGACTTTCTCGTTTGGGTTTGGCTGATAAATTTCACGATCAATTGGTCTAACTTTAGACTTCCCATCAACTGTCTCATTAAGCCTGTTCCTTGAGATTTTTACATAATCTGAATCTATCTCAGCCCCAACGAATCTGCGTCCCTCTAATATCGCTGCAACTCCTGTTGTTGAAGAACCTGAAAACGGATCTAAAATTAACCCACCTGCTGGGACCAATGCTTTAATAAGCCTTTGTGCAAGTGCTACAGGAAACTGGCAAGGATGCTCAGTCTTCTCAACGTGATTGGCTTTTACATTAGGAATATCCCAAACGTCACTAGGATTCTTTCCTTTAGGGTTACCACTAAATTCGCCTTTGTTAGGCCCTTTTGAATATCGTTTGCCTGGATATCGTTGCGGAACTCGAACTGCGTCTAGATCAAAATAGTAATCCTTTCCTTTTGTGTACCATAAAATGGTTTCATGCCTACCACTAAACCGATTAGTACAATGCAAGCCGTGTCCAAATGTCCAAATAATTCTATTCCTCAAAAAAACATTTTCCTCTCGACCTAATATCTCATGTATCAAGAAATCGAGCGGAGTAACTGTACCTGCTTTGACGTGCATTCCAACCTGCCAACAAATACTTGCACCTTCCTTTGTGACTCTTAAAACTTCAGGAAGTATTGCGCGGTGTGTCTCAATGAAGCTTTCTGTATCGGTATCATCTTCATACTCTTTCCCAATGCAATAGGGTGGCGAAGTTAATACAAAATCAACACTATTGTTAGGTAGCTTTTTTAATAGCTTTAACGCGTCACCATTGAATAACGTGGCTTTGTTCTCTGCACTAGCAACAGCTTCAACTGCTGTTTTTAGAGTCTTGGTTACAACTGTTTTCATAATTGCTGCTCAATATGTTGATATGCCCTGATGTTACAGATTTTCACTTTGAAGATCTATCTTTTGAAAATTCGTAAGAAATTTCTTCCAATCCAATTTCATTTCAGCACATGTCATTTTATATCTACAACGTGCCCACTTATAAATGCTAACAGGTGAATTAGATACAATTTTACCCACTTAATCGGGCTTTTTTTGATCAACATTTATCTTGTCTGTAAGTAGATAAGCAGCAAATTCAGGCCAAACTTCAGCAACTGCCTCCAACACACCGGCCTTGGGCTCTTGTCGTTGCTGCTCTATTCCAATAAGAGTGCCTTTTGGAATGCCAGTTATTTCGGCGAATTCGTGCCTGCCAAGCTCAAGGCTCTCTCTAATTTTTCTGATTTTTATTCCCGCATTACTTGACATGTGTGTGCATAAATACGTACAGTTAGACCTAGGTATACGTGAATTTACGTATAGTCGTGTAATGAAACCTAAAGGGGCCTATGACGATTATGGACACTCAATTAGACGCTAGTCAAATGCCATCTGTGCCGGTGATGGCACGCAAAAAATTTGCAGACCTTGTCGGTGTCACTGAGGACACTGTCACCGGTTGGATTAATCGCGGCTATCTCCCTGTTGTCGAGATCGGCAAATACCGTCTGGTCAACATCGCCCTTGTCACAAAAATGGCCCTTGAGCAGGAGTTCTCACTCTAATGCCATCCCTCAAAAAACGCCCCTACCTGCATGCTGATGCGCACGTCCTTGAGCGTGCCCGTTTGACTCCTGACGACCTAGCAAGGATCAATGAGCACAACAAAGACAACATTAATGCCATCAACGCGGCCATTGCGTCCGCGCGTCACCCGCAGGGGGGCGCCGGCGCACTGGCCCCCCCCACAGGTAATACGGGGGGAAAGTCCATAAATCTCGTTCTTGAGGGTGGCAAAGTTAAGCAGGTACTCCCAAGAACGCATTACAACAGCAAGGTCTGTTTCATCGACTGGATCAACTTCACAGTCCATGAGGATTCATTCCAGATCCTGACCGGAGCTGTCACAGATCAGGAAATAATACTCGCAGCTTCAATGGCATGCGAATCCATTTTCGGTTTTGGCATCACTTCCAAGCGGGAAAAAGGTGCCAATTTCTATAAAACCTCATACACCCTCGGCGAAAACTATGGCCTCGTCTGCTACGGCGGCCAACGCAACACCGTCCTTGTCTCCCTCTCCGGTGAAGGATGTGCAGCAGCTCGCGGCGGCTGGGAACGGCGGCTCTTCGACTTCCTGCAATCCGCCCAATCACCACGCATCACACGTATCGACCTGACCCATGACGACATCGAGGGAAAGCTCTTCACCCCTGAATCATTAAACCAATCCTACGACGAGGGGAAATTCAACTGTGGTGGGCGTAATCCTGATATTGAGCTGCGCGGAAACTGGAAGAATCCTAATGGTAAAGGGCGATCCATCTACATTGGCAATCGCACGAATGGAAAGTTTTTCCGCGGCTATGAAAAAGGCAAGCAACTTGGTGATGCAAATTCGCCATGGATGCGTCTTGAGGTCGAGTTCAAGTCAGTTGACCGAGTTATACCGTTTGACGTTCTCAAGAACCCGCAGGATTACTTTGCAGCGGCTTATCCCCTACTCAGCAGTTTCTCTGACAATACACAACGGATAAAGACCGTAAAAAAAACCGTCGAAATTTCCTACGAGCGCACCAAGAAATGGCTAAAACGCCAATGCGGCGCGGCTCTCAACCTAATGCTTAACGTCGAGGGCGATGCAGAAAAAGTCCTTTCGTTAATCACGCGAGAGGGAAAGCTCCCCAAGGGCGTACTCCCTCCATCTTTCCGGCATGTCGACTCAAGCCTGCACCACTCACCGCTTGAGCACATGCCTATTGTCATGTCATTTCTTCACGAAGGAGCACTAAACCATGCAAATTAAGACCAAAGCCACCGTTCTCGGCGCACGCCATTTTAACGACACCGTCGACGGAACGAAACACGACTTCACCAAGATTCATGTGGTGATGCCTGTATCCACCAATTCAGGTGCGGAAATTGGCTTCAACGCCCAGACCATCAATTTCGGCACTGCAGCCGAGTTCGAGAAACTCAAGAACCTGCCTTTCCCGGTCGAGGCTGAACTCGATATCGAGCTGACGACCAAGGGCATGGTTTGCCATGCCTTCAAGCATATCGGCAAGGCTGAGCTGAAAGTAGCGGCCTAACCATGTCCGAGTTCCGCTGCTTCTTCATCATCCAGTGCCGCAGCACTGGGGCATTCCTTACAGAGGATCTTAGATACACCAACCTTGCAGAAAAGGCTGGTCGTCTCTATTGCCCGCATGAAGCGGTGGACACAGCCCGTTTTAACCTGGACGACGACTATGCCGTGTTCTCGGCATGGGAACACATCGAGGAAGCTTGATGGAAACGCTCGTCGCCGATCTGACAGTCGAGGACATCATCATTGTCTGCGCTGTCGTGTTTGCCCTCCTGATCGGCTTCGGGCATGGCGTCAATCTGGGTAAAGGAATTGCGAGGTGACGCTCGCAATAGTCATCAAGTGGCTTTTCGTCGGCTATGGCGCTGGCCTTATTCTCGGCTACCTGCTGGGAAGCGCTATTCAATCCTTTCACAACATAACGAGGTAATCACCATGAAAAAAGCAGTCTACACAACCATTGCAGCCGTTGGCGCTTCCGTTGCCATCCTTGCACCTGAACTGGCGATGGCCGCAAGCCAGTTGCCACCTACTGCACTGGATGCAGTTGGCACTGACGCCATCGACACAGCGACTGACATCGCCGTTAAATTCATCCCGGTTGTAGTCGGCATGGGTATCGCATGGTTTGTACTGTCCGGCACCAAGAAGGGTCTGGGCAAGGCAGGCATCAAGTAAGTCAGCACAGGCAGGGGGCAACCCCTGCCACATCACCCATGAACCTCAAGAAAAAACTATCAGTCGCATTCGCCGCCTTCTTCCTGCTGATACCAACAGCAAAGGCACTGATTTTCCTTTACCCGATAGCGGTAGCGACCTCAACACCGATCACGAATGCCCTCCTGATCTCAGGCTTGGCCCATGGCGCGGCGATTGCCTTCATCCGCATATCAACAACAGATCAGGGTGGGAACGAAGTCTCCAAGCCCATTAACGTGCAGCTCAGCCCGTCTGCACCACTTAGCACCCCGGAAGGCTGGCAGGACGCGGAAACCCCACCCCAGACAACGGCCGCAACGACCAACCAGCCCTTATACACCGTTGGCAGTGGCATTACAGGCGCATCCATTGAGGCTGTCCAGCAGGCAGCAATAGCCACATATCCGGCAACAGTGAACGGAAACCCAAGAACATACCTCCCCGGGCCTGTTTCATATATTTCGCAGTCCCCTTCAAGCTGGACCCTCGGCAACCCGGCAGGATCGTTTCAGGTTCATGTTTATCAGGACGGTGCATTCCTTGGGACAACCAACTCCAGCGTCCAATATGCGAATAACAGTGAAACCCAATGCCCGGAGGGTTACACCAATCAATCCGGCAACTGCCAGCTCAGCCAGCCTGAAATCGTCCAGAAGCCTCCCAAGGATGTCGATGAATTCAAGCGTGACGGCAATAACTTCCAGCGTGATCCCCGTCAGGATCCACAGGACAACGCACCGCAGATCGTCCAGCCATCACCTAACCAGATCCAATACACAGACAACGAAACCGGCGAGCAAGTCACGATCACCCTGAACAGTGACGGCTCGGCAACGGTTGAACAAGCCACCCCCAACTATGCGAATGGAACGACAACCATCAAGACGACGCAGGTATCCGCGCCATCAGGCGGGGGTGGATCTCCAAGTGTCACCGGCCAGGCAACCAACACCTATTCGGGAACCGGCACTGCAATCGGCAACACCCCCATCACCGGAGGCAGCAGTGGTGGAACGAACGGCAATTTCACATGCCCGGAGTGTGCGACCGAGGTCACGCTCTCGAACATCAAGCAAATCCTTGAAGGCGAAAACTCTGGTGCTGAAACTGCCGGGCAATCCTTTGGTGCATCATTCAACGCTGCTCAGGATGCCACCTATGACGGCAACCTGAGCCAGATGCAGAACATGGTTAATAATTCCGGCTTGCTGCAGGCGTATCAGGAACGCCTGCTCCCGATCTCCCCTTGGCACCTTGCAACACAGGAAGGCGAATCAAGCTGCACTTTCGCATTTGAGCTATTTAACAGGGTATACAACATCAGCATCTGCGATGCCCAGCCATTCCTTCACACGGCCCTGAATTTCGGCTTCTTCATCCTGCTCGCATTTGGCATCATTAACCTGCTTGCAGAACGTCCGGAGGGCAATGCCTGATGCCTTGGCTATTTCTCGGACTGGCTAATATTGTCGAACGCCTTGTCACATGGTTGATCACGAAGGGCATTAAGCAAGGGGCTTATTTCCTTGCATACACCGTATTCGTTATCGGTCTGTTCACCGCATTCCTTGCTGTCACCTATACCGGCATCAATGCCCTCAAGCCCCTCACCCCTAACGGTGTGGGTTTTGCCCTGGCATTCCTGCCACCCCAGACAGCGGCCTATATCAGCTTCTATCTGACCACCCTGATCGGCAAGCGTGTCTATGACTGGCATAAGCAGCTAAGCCGTGACTTCACCCAAGCCACCATGAGGTTCTAATGGCTAACTGGACACTCACCGGGGATCTGGGTGCAGGCAAGTCCATCATATCCACCGGCAAGATCATGGATTTCCTTATGAAGGGTCTGCCGGTGGCCACCAATATGGACATCTACCCGGAAAACTTCCTCCCACTCACATCAAGGGCAACTCATGTCAGGCTCCCGGATTTTCCTAGCGCTGATCATCTTTGGTCTTTGGGCATGGCTTCAAGCAGTCGAGATGAAAGCACGTTCGGACTCGTCGCGCTCGACGAACTCGCCGTTTTTCTTAACTCAAGGGAATGGCAAGGCAAGGCACGTGACCAGGTCATCAAATACCTTCGCCATGTTCGCAAGCAACACTGGCACACTCTTTTTATCACGCAGGACATTGAATCGATAGATGCACAGGCCAGACGTGCACTGATCGAGCACAAGGTCACATGCAAGCGCACAGACCGCCTCTCAATCCCGTTCCTTGGCCCTGTCCTCCGCCTGTTCGGTTTTAAGGGCACACTGCCCCAGCTACACCTTGGAATTGTCAGGTACGGCAAGCAGGATTTTTCGCCCAAGGTTGATACGTGGAAATATTTCGGCAAGCGCCTCTATGACGCATACAACACAGATCAGGTATTCACCGATGAGCCTGAACGTGACATCACATTGACCGGCAGCCTGGGCGACTTCCAGGCACAGGCTGCGGGGCCTTACTCAGTCCTCAGCCCATGGCACCTCAAGGGGCGCTACCTGACGTTTTACCAGCGCAATAGATCTGCCATCCGGTACATCACAATTTGCCTTCTGGTTGTCTCCGTGGGCGGATCCTACCTGTACCACATAGACCAGCTTCACAAACCTGCCCCGGTAATCGCTCAGGCTGACCAGACTGAGGCCGAACCCCTCAAGGGTGTCCTTGAGCTGCCTGACAAATTCATCATCACAACCAGCACCGGCCTTGTCCTTGAATCGTGGAATTCAAAAATGGACGAGACCGGCACTTACTACAAGGTCGGCAAGACATGGTACAAAAAGCCCTAATCATTCTCCTGTTCCTGATCCCCTCGATATCACGCGCCGAGGTTAATCTCGAATTCAATGCCATCAGCATTCCTGAATTCGCACAAACCATCCTAAAGGGCATCATCAAGCGAAACTACGTCCTTAGCCCGGAAGTCCTCAACGATAACCGGACAATTACCATGTCCATCAAACAGACAAAGGAAGAGGATCTGCTCCCCCTGATCAAGGATGTCCTAGATGGCAACGGTATCGACATCAACGACCATGGCAGCTATCTCTATATCACCCGCAGGCAATTTGCACCGCCCCAACAACCTGCCATGGATCCCGATCCGGGATCCAATCCTCAACCACCGATCACCAACCATGAATTGGCAGACCTTCATCAGGATCTGCCGATCTGGTCATACCGGCCTCAATATCGTGAACAAAAGGAAATTGCAGAACTGTTGGGTTTTGCAGGCGCCAGGGTAGGCCATTCGACCGCTGATGATGTCATCTTCTACCGTGCCTCTGACACAACACAGGAAATGCTGCAGGATCTGCTTGCGGATCTCGACCGCCCGGCCAATGAAGTCATCGTCAAGGCTTACATATACGAAGTCGCAAACAACACCGCAGACGTCACTGCAGTATCAGCTGCGCTCAACCTGCTCAATGGTCGCCTTGGTGTCACCCTCGATGCACAACCGCAGGCCAACCAACTTAAAATGAACCTGCCCAGCGTAGACATCCTGCTCTCGGCCTTTGAATCAGACAACCGGTTCAAGCAGATCAGCTCGCCATCCCTGCGCGTAAAACATGGCAAGAACTCACGCTTCTCGGTCGGCACTGAAACCCCTGTTATCGCCTCCACTACCACGACCAACATCGGTAATGCAGTCCAGTCCATCGTTTACAGATCCTCAGGCGTCATTCTCGACATCACCCCACGGATCTACGCAGAAAACATCGAACTGGACATCACACAGCAGCTCAGCAGCTTTGTTCCCACTACTACCGGCGTCAACAACTCACCCACCCTCATCAAGCGCGAGATCAAGACCGTGGTGAACACCAAGGACGGCGAACTCATCCTCCTGGGCGGCCTGAACGAATCCAAGCAAAGTAAGCAACGTCAGGGACTGCGCTTCCTGCCCAACTTCCTCCACAACAAGAACAATACCGACGACAGATCCGACATCCTGCTCGTCATGCAAGTGCAAAGGCTCTGACATGGTGGCTAGACGACATCACAATTCTCACCGCAGCGGCGATGTGAGGCCCGGGAGGGCTGTAGCGAAGCGGAACCGCTGCCTATCCTCGGCTGCATGCGTCCCTTGTCCCGAAGGGATTCGACCGTCGTCCGGTCGAAGGATATGCAGTCGCGCTCTTACCTCACCCCGATAATCATGGCTATCAAGAAAACCACCAACGGCTGGCAAGCCGACATACAACCCGGCGGACGTGGCGCGAAGCGCTACCGCAGGTCATTCAAGACCAAGGCGGAAGCCTTGGCTTGGGAAGCATGGCTCAAGACACAAGTTAATCAAGATCCAGAATGGGCACCCCGCAAGCGAGACACAAGAAGGCTCAACGATCTCATCACCCTATGGTATGAGCACCACGGCAAACAACTCCGCGCCGGTGCTGACACCCATGGCAGACTTCTCAGCATGTCTGCAGCCATGGGCAACCCGTCAGTGGACACCTTCAATGCTTCCATCTTTGCCGCCTATCGTACCAAGCGTATCAGGGACGGCATCACCGCCAGCAACATGAACCGGGAGCATGCCTATCTCCGTGCGGTGTTCAACGAACTGCGCAGAATCGGAGAATGGCATCGCGACAACCCACTCCGGGATCTGAGGCAATTCAAGATAGAGGAAAGGGAACTCAGCTACCTGACCACCGAGCAGATCCTGCTGCTCTTGGACGCGCTCAAACCGAGGGCGTCCAGTGCATACATCATCACCAAGATTTGCCTCAGTACCGGTGCTCGCTGGAGTGAGGCAGAACAACTCACCACCAATCAGATCCGCAACGGCCAGATCACCTTCAACCGGACAAAATCTGGTAAAAACCGCACCGTTCCCATTTCGCAGGATCTCGAAACCGAGATCCACCAACACAAGAACACAACCTTCGGTATGCGGCTATTCAAGAGCGCATATGAGGACTTCCGCAGGTGCATCGATACCCTTGGTCTGGATCTGCCGCAGGGTCAACTCACCCACGTCCTGCGTCACACCTTCGCCAGTCACTTCATGATGAACGGCGGCAACATCCTCACCCTGCAGCGCATCCTCGGTCACAGCAGCATTACCATGACCATGAAATACGCACACCTTGCTCCTGAGCACCTTCATGAAGCAAAAAACCTCAACCCTTTAACCTGCCTATATCTCTCCGCCAGTTGACACTTTGTTGACGCCAAAAATGAAAAAAGGGTTAGCAATTAAGCTAACCCTTTGATTTGATGGTGGCCCCCCTCGGAGTCGAACCGAGCACCAACGGATTATGAGTCCGCTGCTCTAACCAAGCATGAGCTAGAGGGCCAAAACCCGATTAGTCGTTGCCAGTTTCGAGAAAGCTGCGCAGACGCTCAGAGCGTGTTGGATGACGCAGTTTACGCAAGGCTTTGGCTTCTATCTGACGAATACGCTCACGTGTGACATCGAACTGTTTGCCGACTTCTTCCAACGTATGGTCGGTATTCATTTCAATACCAAAACGCATGCGCAGCACTTTGGCTTCACGCGCAGTCAGTGATTCCAGCACTTCCTTGGTAGCATCACGCAGGCTAGCGTATACCGCCGCATCAACAGGGGCCAAGGTAGCGTTATCTTCAATGAAATCACCCAGGTGTGAATCATCATCATCACCGATTGGGGTTTCCATGGAGATTGGTTCTTTGGAAATCTTGAGAATCTTGCGAATCTTGTCTTCCGGCATTTCCATCTTTTCAGCCAATGTGGCTGGATCAGGTTCTAATCCGGTTTCTTGCAGTATCTGGCGGCTGATACGATTCATCTTGTTGATGGTTTCGATCATGTGCACTGGAATACGGATAGTACGTGCCTGGTCTGCAATAGAACGTGTAATGGCCTGTCGTATCCACCAGGTGGCGTAGGTGGAGAATTTGTAACCGCGGCGGTATTCAAACTTGTCCACGGCCTTCATCAAGCCGATGTTGCCTTCCTGAATCAGATCAAGGAATTGGAGGCCGCGATTGGTGTATTTCTTGGCGATCGAGATCACCAAACGCAGGTTGGCTTCAATCATCTCGCGCTTGGCGCGGCGTGCACGAGCTTCACCCGTAGACATCTGCTTGTTGATTTCTTTCAGTTCCTTGATCGGAATACCCACTTTTTCTTGCAGGTCCAGCAGACGTTGTTGCTGATCAATAATGGAATGACGGAAACGTTCTAAACGCTCAGAATAGTTTTTGTTGAGGGCCAGCTCACTATCAAGCCAATCCAGATTCACTTCATTGCCCGGAAACACTTTAATAAAGTGCGGGCGTGGCATACCGGCTTTGTCTACACAGAAATCCATGATCTTGCGTTCATGGCCGCGCACTTCTTCCACCATGGTACGCACGGTTTCGCAGAGTGCTTCCACTTGCTTGGCAGAGAAACGGAAGGCGGTCAGCTCCTCCAGAATACTTTCATGCAGCTTCTTGTATTCTTTGTCTTGTGAGCCACTCTCCTGCAGGATAACCTGCATTTTTTCGTGTGCCGACCGGATCACGGCAAAGCGAGTGAGCACTTCGCTCTTGAGTTTGGCTAGTGCCTCCGCAGAGATGGCCGCTGCTTTTGCACCATCATCATCATCATCATCGTCATCGTCTGATTCTTCAGACTCGGTTTCAGCAGCATCAACCGCCATTTCTTCTTCCATGCCGACATCAGCATCAATCAGGCCATCGACCAGTTCATCGACACCCATTTCATCTTTTTCAACCTTGTCGACCATCGCCAGCAGTTCAGCAATGGTGGTGGGACAGGCGGCGATAGCCTGCACCATGTGCTTGAGGCCATCTTCAATACGCTTGGCAATTTCAATTTCGCCTTCGCGGGTCAACAGATCCACTGTACCCATTTCACGCATGTACATACGCACAGGATCAGTGGTCCGTCCAAATTCTGAATCAACCGTAGAGAGGGCCTGCTCGGCTTCTTCCACAGCATCTTCATCTGTCACGGCCGGAGGCGCATCAGACATCAGTAGAACTTCAGCGTCAGGGGCTTCCTCGTAGACCTGAATCCCCATGTCGTTGATCATGCCGATGATGCCGTCGATCTGCTCGGAGTCCTGCACATCGTCAGGCAAATGGTCATTGATTTCGGCGTAGGTCAGGTATCCACGCTCTTTGCCGAGTACGATCAATGATTTCAATCGCATCCGACGATCTTCAGCATCATTGGGTGCAACTGCTGCAATTTTGTCGCTGAGTTTGTCGTTCTGCTGCTCTTTAGCCATGCTTAACCTCAGAAATTGGTGCGGTAATTAATACTGCAGAAAACCTTGTATTTTATCACAAAAACGCGCTTCTTTTTTCAATCGCGATTAACACGTTGAATCTCGCCCGATATAAGCGGCATCCCACTAGGCACGTGATCGGCTGTTCATTCCCTTTAACATTGCGCGCTCTTGTTCTGTTAACTGACTCAATGGCTTTTCTTTAAGCAATTGAAGCAGCCTTGATTGTTCCCGCTGCGCATAAAATTCCCGCAGCTGCTTGCGTGCCCCACCAAGCTCCAACACAACATCCAACGTTTCGTCCATGCGGGCAAGATCATGGTGCAACGCTTGTAGTACACTCGCATCCAGCTGATTTTTCAGCTGGTGTAACAAGGCTGCAGAATTGGATTGCGGATGTTGCAATGCCGCCTTAATCACCAATCTCACCAGATGATCATCATGGGCATCACCTTGCAGCCAGGCCAGATCCGCCTCATCTGCCTGCGCTGGCTGAAGCAACAATAGCAGCACAAATTTTCGATGGATTGAAACCGTGGCCCGCGTTTGACGCGGCATGGCCGCTTGTGGTTTTTTCTCTAGCGATGGCAATCTCACCAGACTTTGCATCTCTTGTGCAGAGATATCCGCCAACTCGGCGACGCGCTTGCGGAGCAGCGCACCTAGCCTTGGTGCCTGAATCTGCTTCAGTAACGGTTCAGCGTCATTTAGAAAACGCACTCGGTCTTCTTGTGACTGCAGCGGATTATCCTCACTCAACTGCTGGATCAGGTATTGAGAGAGCGGAATCGCCGTTTTCATCTCAGACTCAAACGCATCTTTGCCATAGGCACGCACATAAGAATCCGGATCATGCTCTGCGGGTAAGAACAAAAACCGCAGCTGCAAACCATCGGTTAGCGCGGGCAGTGCATTCATGGCTGCTCGCCAGGCTGCATTTCTGCCTGCAGCATCGCCATCAAAACAGAATACGATTTCATCGGTTTGCCGCATGAGCTTGGTGATATGGTAAGGCGTGGTTGCTGTTCCCAATGCGGCCACGGCGTAGTCAACCCCATATTGGGCCAAGGCCACCACATCCATATAGCCTTCAACCACCAGCGCCCGACCAGCATCACGGATCGCTCTGCGTGCCAAAAACAGGCCATACAACTCATGGCCTTTTTGAAACAAGGGCGTTTCTGGTGAGTTGTAATACTTTGGGGTATCTTCAGGGTTAATCACACGCCCACCAAAACCAATCACCTGCCCTTTTTGGTCATGGATGGGAAACATGATGCGATCACGAAATCGATCATAACGCCGGCCTTGCTCGTTCTTCACCACAAGGCCTGCTGTCTCAAGCGCATCATTACCGTAATCTTGAAATACGCTTTCCAAATTCTGCCAGCCTGCAGGCGCATAGCCGATTTGAAATTTGGCCGCCACCTGCCCACTCAGGCCACGTCCCTTAAGATAGTCAATCGCGCGTTGTGATTTTTTTAACTCTGACTTGTAGTAAGCGGCTGCCTGTTGCAAGGCTTCCATCAAGCCCGGCACTTCACTCTGCATGGGTTGTGCACTGTCTCGCGTCTCCTGCGGGACGATCATCCCCACCTGTTTTGCCAGCTCATGCACCGCCTCGACAAAACTCAGCCCTTGGTATTCCATGAGAAAACCGATAGCAGTACCGTGCGCACCACAACCAAAACAATGATAAAACTGCTTGGTGGGACTTACCGTAAATGAAGGGGATTTTTCGTTATGGAAAGGGCAGCATGCCATGTAATTGGCACCAGCTTTTTTCAGCGGGACGCTCTTATCAACCACATCGACAATATCGATGCGGTTCAACAGTTCCTGAATAAACGCTTCCGGAATCATGGTGTCAAGGGCGCCTTGTCCAAGAGGGTTATTGCAAAATAAAAAAGGAGCTTTCGCTCCCTTTATCTTAACAGCTCACATCGCTTCGTGATGCAAACTCAAGCACTCAGTCTGGTTTTGATCAAGCTGGACACTTTGCCCATATCAGCTCGACCTAAAACCTGAGGCCTCACAACCGCCATCACCTTTCCCATGTCCTGCATACCAGCAGCCCCTGACTTGATAATGGCTTCGCCCAATATTGCATCCAACTCAGCTTCAGTCAACGCAGCTGGCAGATACTCCTGCAGCACTGCAATTTCCTGCTTTTCAATATCCGCCAGATCCTGACGGCTGGCTGCTTCGTATTGTGCGATTGAATCTCGTCGCTGCTTGAGCATCTTTTCGATGGCTTCAACAACTTGCGTATCATCGAGTTCGATACGCTCATCCACTTCACGCTGCTTGATGGCTGCCTGTAATAACCGAATGGCTGCCAAGCGAGCCGTATCTTTGGCGCGCATGGCATTTTTCATATCTTCAGTAATTTTGGCTTTTAACGACATGGCAACCTAATCACAACGCCGCAAATTCAACCGGCGAACAACGCAAATGAGTACAGCTAGTTGATTATTACAACTAACTGATTAGTACAATTTGGCTGGCAGCGTTTGACTGCGGATACGGCGATAGTGGCGCTTGACAGCTGCAGCTGCCTTGCGCTTACGTTCCCAGGTTGGCTTTTCGTAAAATTCGCGCGCGCGAAGATCGGTCAGCAAACCGGTTTTTTCAATCATGCGCTTGAAGCGGCGCAGTGCCACGTCAAATGGCTCGTTCTCTTTTACACGTACTGTAGACATTCAGCTCAATTCCTTGAGGTATTTTTAAAAAGTCTGCTATTCTAGCTCCCGATTTATGATTTATCAATCTTTATCAATGACTTTTCATTATTCTTCAACATGAATTTTGCAATAATCTCTGCCTTATCTGGGGTAAGCGAATCTAGTGAATTAAAAACTGGCGCATGCAATCTACCTAGAGCATCACGCCCCACACTCAGCATCACCACATTGAATGCAGGAGCACCTTGTGTTAATTCTTGGCATTGAATCCTCTTGCGATGAAACAGGCATCGCGCTGTACGATACCGACCGCGGTCTGCTTTCGCACGCACTTCATTCACAAGTCGACATGCATGCCGCCTATGGTGGGGTTGTCCCAGAACTCGCCTCCCGCGATCATATCCGGCGCGCGTTACCATTGACCCGCCTTGTGCTTGAACAGGCAGGCCGCTCGCTTAATGATATAGATGGTATTGCTTACACTCAGGGCCCGGGCTTGGCGGGCGCGCTACTGGTTGGAACCAGCATTGCTGAATCTTTGGCATTTACGCTAGATGTTCCAAGCATTGGGGTGCATCACCTGGAAGGCCACCTGCTTGCACCACTGCTGGAAGAAAATCCACCTGACTTTCCTTTTGTCGCGCTATTGGTATCTGGCGGACACACGCAGTTGATGCGCGTATCTGCCATTGGCGACTATGAATTGCTGGGTGACACGCTTGATGATGCAGCCGGCGAAGCTTTTGATAAAACCGCCAAGCTGCTCGGCCTTGGCTATCCCGGTGGACCTGCATTATCCAGATTGGCCAGCCATGGCAAGCCCGGACGCTACAAGCTGCCCCGCCCGCTATTGAACAGTGGCGACCTCAATTTCAGTTTCAGTGGACTCAAAACCGCTGTGCTGAGCATCGTGAATCAGGAAAAAGCTGCCCATGGTGAATTGCAAGATGCCATTAAAGCTGATATTGCCCATGAGTTTCAGGAAGCCGTAACGGAAGTATTGACCGCCAAGTGCATGGCAGCTTTACGAGAGACCGGCCTGGACAGCCTGATTGTCTCTGGCGGTGTAGGCGCCAATGCCAGACTGCGGGAGCGTTTGAACCAGGCCACACAGCGTCGCATGTGCAAAGTCAGCTACCCCAGACTTGAGTTTTGTACGGATAACGGCGCCATGATCGCTTTTGCCGGGGCCATGCGTATGCAGCACGCGCATCAACAAGATCAAGCGCATCATGACCATGGTTTTACCGTACGGCCTCGCTGGGATCTGTCGACACTACAAAGACCCGACTAAGATTGCTTTCTGAAACCGCCTTCAGTGCCGTTCAACAGATTGCGGATATTGGAACGGTGACGCCAGATCAGCAGCAGCGCAAATACCGCTGTCAGCCAGAAGTAAGGACTCGCTGGCATCAGTTGCCAAGCATACAGTGGCGACAATAATGCCGCCAGAATGGCGGATAGCGATGAATAGCGCCATAACAAAAATGCCAGCAGCCATGTGAGCAGCACAGCCAGACCAAGCCATACCGAAACGGCAAGCAGCACACCCAGTGCGGTTGCCACACCCTTACCGCCTTTAAATCCATAATACACCGGGTAGAGGTGACCAATAAAAACTGCCACCGCAACAAGACACACCATCACATCGCTCAACCCAAAGTGTATGGCCGCCAACACGGCAAGCGCACCTTTCAGGGCATCCCCCAGCAAGGTGAGTAAGGCAGCGATTTTCTTGCCACTACGCAGTACATTGGTTGCACCGGGGTTACCAGACCCAACGGTACGTGGATCAGGCAAGCTGAATAGCTTGCTGATTAAAATACCGAATGAAATCGAACCCAAAAGGTATGCACCAATGACAAATCCTGCTTCAACCATGATGAATGCTCTAAAATGCAAAAAAAGGATTCTAAACCATGGACACCATATTTCTAAGTGAAGTCAGAGTTGAAACCAAACTGGGCGTGCCAGATTGGGAGCGCATGACACCACAAACCATTGTGCTTGATATTGAAATTGGCATGCCACACAGCCGCTCCTGCCAGACGGATGCGATTGAAGACACGATTGATTATGGCAAAGTGGTCGCGCGCATTAGAGAAACACTGAAGGAAAACAGCTTCAGGCTGGTAGAAGCGCTGGGGGAGCATGTCTGTCAGTTGATTCTGAATGAATTCAGCGCGCCCTGGGTCAAGATCAAAATAGCCAAGCCTGCGATTTTGCCCGGCCTGAAGGCACTGGGCGTTGTGCTGGAAAGAACAGCAAAAGCGTCATAGCCATAGCATTCATCGACAAAAAAGCCAGCAATTGCTGGCTTTTTACATGGTCAAGTTCAGTCGATCTTCTTGGCGATCCAATAGAGAATAATGCCAATCACCAGAACAATGCCAATCAGTATGTAAACGCCAGTAACTCCTTCAAAGTCCATTACTTGCCTCCCTTATGTGTGTACTTACCCATTCATTTTTATTCAAACACGTGATTACATTATGGAGAAGACATCGCCATTCGTCCATATTTTAGGCGCTTGATCCTTATCACCCTCTAGGATGGTGCACGGCATGCAGCTGCTTCAAACGCTCACGCGCCACATGGGTGTAAATTTGTGTAGTGGAGATATCCGCATGCCCCAGCAACATCTGCACCACACGCAAATCTGCGCCATGGTTAAGCAGGTGTGTGGCAAAAGCATGCCGCAGCACATGGGGTGACAAATGCTTGCTGATACCCGCCTGCAAGGCGTATCGCTTGATCAGATACCAGAATGCCTGCCGTGTCATCGCCTCACCTCGGTGTGTCACAAACATGCTGTCACACAGGCGTTTTTGCAAAATCACGGGCCGCGCATCTTTCAAATACCGGGCAAGCCACTCAACCGCCTCTTCGCCCATCGGCACCAGGCGCGTCTTGCTGCCTTTACCCGTCACCCGGATCACCCCTTCCTGCAGGCTGACTTCTGTCACACGCAAGCCAACCAATTCAGATACTCGTAAACCACAGGCATATAACAGCTCTAGCATGGCGCGGTCACGAAGGCCAATAGGCTGAGTAATGTCGGGCGCGTTCAGAAGGGCTTCAACCTCATCCTCATTCAGGCTTTTGGGGAGCGATCGTGGTAGTTTGGGTGCCTCAATCTGTAGCGTAGGATCAACCGTAATGGTGCCCTCACGCAAAGCATGTCGATAAAACCGGCGCAGACTGGCGATCAGTCGGCTAATGCTACGCGGTTTACTGGTAGGAAATCGAGCTGCTAGATAATGTTGAATATCAGCCTCGTTCGCTTGCATGAGTGAAATGCTCTGCTTTTCCAACCAATCGGCAAATCCAGTGATATCCAGACGATAGCTGACCAGGGTATTCTTCGATAATCCGTCTTCCAGCCAGAGATAATCGATAAACCGATCCAGCGCTTCCTGATGCTGTGGCGTCAATGCATCGCCTCGTGTGCCAGCAGCCAGGATTTGATTTCCAACCCTCCCGGCCTACCCTGCATAAAGCCGCCCAGACCCTGTTTTGCCACGACACGATGACATGGAATGAACAAGGGAATGCGGTTGGCGCCGCACGCGTTTGCCACAGCGCGAGGGCCTGAACGCACATGATCTGCAAGTTCTGCATACGTCCATGTTTGACCATAAGGTATTTCAGCAATAGCCCGCCAGACACGCTTCTGAAAATCAGTCCCTTGCAGAATCATCGATACATCCAGTTGATGCAATTTACCAGCAAAATATCGATGCACCTGATCTGCCAAGTCATGCATAAAGGGGTTATTCGGAATATTTTGTTGAACTGGCATTGCGAGATACTGCACATCGAGCAAAAAATCATCCCGCACATCCAGCTGGATTCCGCCTAACGGCGTTACTGATGGAACAGAGATGGTGGCTCGCAGGATTTCTGACATGTTGATATGTTAGCGCAAATAAAAAAGCCCCGAAACCGGGGCTTTTTTACTCAACCGCTTATTCTGCTGCTGGGGCTTCAGCTGCAGGCGCCATGACATCCTTGTCACGTGCCTTCAACTTTTCCTTGATACGTGCAGACTTACCTGAACGCTCACGCAAATAGTACAGCTTGCTACGGCGAACATCACCACGGCGCTTCACTTCAATGCTGGCAATCAGTGGTGAGTAGGTCTGGAATGTACGCTCCACACCTTCACCAGAAGAAATCTTGCGCACGATAAAGGAAGAATTTAGGCCGCGATTGCGAATGGCAATCACCACGCCTTCATAGGCCTGCACACGCTTACGGTTACCTTCCACCACGTTCACACCAACAACAACGGTGTCACCAGGTGCGAAGTCAGGGATCGACTTACCCAGACGGGCAATCTCTTCCTTTTCCAATTGTTCAATAATATTAGCCACTTTGTTGCTCCTTCTGGTTATGCGAGTCTTGTACCTGCTCTGCTTCAATTTCCTTGAGCAGCCGAGACTCCTCTTTTGACAACGACCTTTCGGCCAGTAATTCCGGGCGTCTAGCCCGGGTTCTTTGCAATGACATTTTCAGGCGCCACTGCTTGATCTTGGCATGATTGCCGGACATCAATACTGCCGGGACCTTCATGCCTTTATATTCTTCAGGCCGCGTATAGTGCGGGCAATCCAGCAGCCCATCAACAAATGAATCCTCTACTGCAGAATCACGGTCACCAAGCGCACCCGGTAACTGCCGCACGATGGCATCCAACACGACCATGGCTGGCAACTCACCGCCAGATAACACATAATCGCCGATGGAAATTTCCTCATCCACCTGACTGGCAAGTAGGCGCTCATCCACGCCCTCATAGCGACTGGCCAGTAAAATCAATCCTGGCAAATTTGCCAACTGCATCACCCGCTCATGGGTAAGCGGCTTGCCTTGTGGCGATAAGTGCACCACATGGCTGGACACCCCTGCCGCCTGCTGCCTTGCCCTGGCCGCTTCTATCGCCTTTTCGAGCGGTTCTGCCAGCATCAGCATACCGGGACCACCACCATAAGGTCGATCATCCACGGTCTTGTAATTGTCTGTTGTAAAATCACGCGGATTCCACAACTTCAATCCATACAACCCATTTTCCAACGCCCGTGCGGTTATACCGTATTGGCTGACCGCCTCAAACATCTGCGGAAACAGGGTGATTACATCAAACAGCATGCCTGACCCTGCTGATTGCATGGCAAGGTCTGAACTCAAAACTCACTATCCCAATCGACCTGCATGGTACCGGACTCCAGATCGACGTCACGGATGACCTGATCGATAAAGGGGATCAGTCGCTCCCGTTCACCCTTGACCACCAGCACATCATTCGCGCCGGTCTCCATCAGATCAATAATCTTGCCAAAATTCTCGCCCTGCGTATTGCTAACCTGCAGGCCGATGAGATCTGACCAGTAGTATTCATCTTCCTCTGCTGCTGGCAAAGCCTGCCGTGGTACGGCAACCAAACGGCCTTTCAGCGCAAACGCAGCATCGCGATCAGCAACCCCCTTCAGCTTAGCGAGCAGCACATTGCCATGCACCTTGCCAGCTTCCAGCGTATAGGCCTGCCAGTTACCATCCCTACCCAATGTCCAGTCTGGATATTCAAGCAGGCCATCCAGCATTTCAGTATCTGGCTGAATTTTCAGCCAGCCATAAATGCCATAAGGGGCGACAACGCGCCCCATGATGACCATTGGTTCTTCTGCCGTTTTCTTCATCGAAAACGGTTAACTAGCCAGACAGAGATCAGGCAGCTTTGGCTGCTTGCTTGACCAGGCGTGCAACGCAGTCAGACAGCTTTGCACCGTTGCTTTGCCAGTGTGAAATACGGGCATTATCCAGACGCAAACCTTCTTGACCTTCCTTAGCCAGTGGGTTGTAAAAACCGACGCGCTCGATAAAACGACCATCGCGACGATTACGGGAATCCGCAACAACAACACTGTAAAAAGGGGTCTTCTTCGCGCCACCGCGGGCCAATCGAATGATTACCATAAATTCGTTCTCTATATATTTTTGCAGAAAGGGGCGGATTTTACGTTATTTTTTAATACTTTGGCAAGGTAATTATCATCTCTGATCAGCATGGCGGTAGGGGGTAGGGTCCGGCACAGCCGCCGCTGCAAAGCCTTCGCGCCGAAAACGGCAGGAATCACACAATCCGCAAGCTCTGCCAGCTGCATCAGCCTGATAACAAGAGACTGTCAGCGCATAATCCACACCCAGCGCCGTTCCTTTTCGAATGATGTCGGCCTTGCTCATGTCAATCAGAGGAGCGTGAATCGTGATGGTGCGGCCTTCAACTGCCGACTTGGTGGCAAGATTAGCCATGCGCTGGAATGCCGCTACATATTCGCCACGGCAATCTGGATAGCCTGAGTAATCGAGTGCGTTTACGCCGATGAAGATATCCTGAGCTTCTAGCACTTCAGCCCATGCCAATGCCAACGACAGCATAATGGTGTTACGTGCGGGCACATAGGTAACGGGAATGCCCTCTGTGGGGGATTCCGGCACATCAATATGATCATCAGTGAGCGCCGAACCGCCAAACATACTGAGATCCAATTGCGCGGTACGATGTGCCGCGGCACCCAAACTACTGGCAACATGTTCTGCCGCCTTTAACTCTGCCACATGGCGCTGATGGTAATCCAAGCTTAGGCAGTAGCATGCATAGCCCTGGCTGCGCGCAATGGCGAGCACAGTGGCTGAATCCAACCCTCCCGAAAGCAGTACAACGGCTTTTTTCATTTATACTCCCGGTTTCTCGCCCCACAGCAGCTTATGAAGCTGGATCTGCATGCGCACTGGTAGTTGATCCTGCAAAATCCATTCCGCCAACTCGGTCGGGTTCACTTGTTGATACACAGGTGAAAACAGCACACTGCATTTGTCAGCAATCTGATGTTCTGCGAGTGTTTGCTTGGCCCATTCATAGTCAGCGCGACTGCACAGCACAAACTTCACTTCATCTGACGGTTTCAGATGTTGTAAATTTTCCCATCGGTAATTCTGTAATTCGCCTGATTCTGGCGTTTTGATATCCAGAATCACTGAAACTCTGGGATCTACTGCGTCAATATCTCTGGCCCCACCGGTCTCCAGCGACACATTGTAGCCAGCATCACACAAACGCGTCAGCAGCGTTAAGCAGGCTTTTTGCGCCAAAGGTTCGCCACCTGTCACTGTGACAAATGGCGTGTTAAAGGTGCCAACCTGGGTCAGAATTTCATCCACGGACATATTGCCACCGCCGCTGAAAGCATAGGCAGTATCGCAATAGGTGCAACGCATGGGACAACCGGTCAGGCGAATAAACACCGTTGGCAACCCAATGCGGGAGGATTCACCCTGCAGGGAATGGAAGATTTCGTAAATACGTAAAGTCATGGCGGTTGGCGTTACCGCCAAACAGATTAATTCGCTATTATACGCCGGGTGATAAACGTGAAAAAGTCTTGTAGCAACGGGAAGCTGCTAACAGAGGCGTTCAGGGCTTCTTGATGGATTCAAGCACGGTCAGACGCTTTTTGGCGTTTGGCGCAACATCACTCTCAGGATACTTGGCCAGCAGCAGGCGCAGTGTTTTCTTCGCCCCTTCTACATCTGACAATTGAATCTGGGAGTTGGCCACATTAAACATGGCGTCTGGTGCTTTCGCGTGGTCAGGATACTGCTGCAGCATCTTTTGCTGCGTCGCCATCGCTGCCTTGTAATTCTTCAGCGAAAACTGGGTGTAACCAAGCGCATACTGGGCTTCTGGTACACGTTTTCCATTTGGGTAGGTTTGCAGAAATTTTTCGTAAGCATCAAAAGCTTCACGATGCTTGCCTGCTCGAGACAAAGCTTGCGCGGCTTCAAAAGCCTGATTTTCTTCTGATACGGCCTGCCCTTCTTCACCAACAGGCTCGTTACCACCCGAACTGGAAGACGTCATGCCGGATTCCAGTTTACGCAGTCGTGTATCGGTATCCGTATATAAATCACGCTGACGCTGCTGTGTCGTCGTGATGTTGTGTGTTGCTACTTCGAGCTCACCCTTAAGGCGCTCGTTTTCACGCTTTAACTGCTCAATCTGTTCCAATAAATCAAGCAGACCCTGACCTTTGACAATGGCCTCTATTGCGACAATTCTCTCTTGCAGCGCCTGCTGATTTTTTTTGATTTCGTCAAAAGTCGCCTGATTCTGAGTCTGGTTTTCAGTGATTTTCTTTCTGGCTTCCTTATCTTCCAAAAATGCATGCGCATTTCCGGTCCATACAACCGCCAGCAAAGCACTCAGAATCAGGGGACGTATCAACATAGGCTAATTACTCGCCTTGGTACACGATTTCTACGCGACGATCCTTAGCACGACCTTCAGCGTCATCAGCAGAAGCCGTTGCACGCTCTTTACCGTAGCTCACAGTTTCAATCTGTGCATCTTTCACGCCGAGCAGGTTAATCACCTTCTTAACGGCAACAGAACGACGCTGACCCAGTGACAGGTTGTATTCGCTGGTACCGATCACATCAGTATGGCCTTGCAGAGTAACGCTAGCGTTGGCATTCTGATTCAGATAGTTGGAATGAGCCTCCAGCAGTGGGCGGAACTCAGGCTTGACTTCATCTCTGTCAAAGTCAAAGTAAACAGTACGCTTGGAGAGGATGTTGTTAGGATCCTTGAGCGGATTGTAGCCAACGTCGGAAGTAGTAGCACCCGAAGTAGAAGCGCCAGTATCAGTAGAAGTGCTGCTGGAAGCTGATGGGCTCTTGTCTTCAACGCCTGCAGGGGCATCTTTCATTGGCTTGCTCGAGCAGGCAGTCAACATCACAGCCAATAATATTGATCCAATCAAACCCTTATTCATTATTTCTCTCCTTTGATTAAACAGGTTACTTACAGAAAACAATACACAAATACTTTATCGCACAATGCGATACAGAGGCAACTTCCAGCATTTTATACTATTTAAGCGCTAAATGCCCGTATCAGATTATTTGATTAATTGACCTTAGGACCCCAAGCGGGTTCACGCACATCCGCCCCGGTGTCGCTCAGCCGCTGCTTCACCCGTCCATCTGCGGAAACTGCAGCCAGCGTGCCACGACCACCCATTGCAGTTGCATATAACAGCATACGGCCATTCGGTGCAAAGCTGGGCGATTCATCACGCGCAGTATCGCTTAGCACCTGTACCTGACCAGAACTCAGATCCTGGACAGCAACCTGGAACTTGCCATTTTCGCGGCGGATGAATGCGAGCATTTTGCCATCAGGTGACAGTCGTGGACTGACGTTATAACTGCCGTCAAAAGTCACGCGTTGTGCTTGTCCACCCGTCACAGGCATACGGTAAATCTGTGGTGAGCCGCCACGATCAGAGGTGAAGAATAGCGTGCTGCCATCTGGCGACCACACCGGCTCGGTATCAATCGCGGCGGTTCTGGTCACTTGTTGCAAACCAGTCCCATCCGCATTGATGGTGTAAATCTGCGAATTGGAACTATGCGTCAACACAATGGCCAGCTTGCTGCCATCCGGCGACCATGAAGGCGCACTATTATTGCCTTTGAAGTTTGCCAGCACCGTACGTTGCCCAGACACCAGTGACTGAATGAATACAATCGGCTTCTTGCGTTCAAATGAAACATAAGCCAGCTTGGTTCCATCTTTAGACCAGGAAGGGGAAATGATCGGCTCGTTGGATGACACGATGGTCTGGGCATTGAAGCCATCTGAATCTGCCACTTGCAAGGTGTATCGCTTGCCCGCTTTGGCCACGTAGCTGATTCTGGTAGCAAACACGCCAGGCTCACCTGTCAGCTTTTCATAAATTACGTCTGCAATCTTGTGGGCCGTCATCCGTAATTGATTCGGCGCGATGTTGTATTCCAGACCCGCCAATTGCGTTTGTTTGAGCACATCCAGCAAACGGAAAGTGACTTTGAGTCGATTGCCCGGAAGCTGCTCAATGGAGCCAATGGTCAATGCCTGTGCTTGCAGCGCAGCCCACTCCTGATAGCGGACTTGGGCAATATCCGTAGGCTGGTTGGCAACACCACGGGTTTCCAGCACCCTGAATAAGCCACTGCGCCGCAAATCGGCACCAATAATATTGGCAATGCTATCTGGCTGACCAGTTTGCAGATTTGCTGGCTGCGAAAACGGTACGATGGCAATGGGTATCTGTTGCGCTGAACCGCCAACGATTTCGATCGTTAACGCAGCCTGACTATTGAGGGGTAACCACATTAAAACAAAGCCTGCGAGGAGGCCATAGAGTTTTTGAATGAGTGTCATAGTTAAATTAGTAAAATAAAATGATGCAAAGTTCCCTTATTCAGAATCTCTGAAAAGGCTCGAAAATCAACAGTGTTATCGATTTGGATGAAACTTCAATTTCAAATCACGAAATTGCGAAAATAAATCCGGCTTATCAGGCACTGGCAATGGTTGGGCCGTCAAAATCGCACGCTCCACTGACTCATCACAGGCAGTCATTCCACTACCCTTAAGCATGCGAGGGGACCCTATCACCTCGCCAGTTGGAGCCAGGGAAATGGCAAATTCCATCTCGGGATCACCGGTCCCGCAAAGCTGTGAGTTCACATGGCGACGTATCTTGTTGCTGATCAAATTGATGTACTTATCCACCTCGCCTTTGTTGACCGCCGGAGAGGTTTGCGCACCCGGCGGCGCTGGGCTGGCATCAGGTTTTGCCGTATCTTCATCCAGTAGCGCCTGCTGCAAACGCTTCAGCTCTTCCTGCTGGCGTTTCAAGGCCTCCTGTTTCTTTTTTTCCAGCTCCCGCTCTTTAATCTTGGGGTCTTCCTTTTTAGGTTCGACCTTGGGTTTGGGCGGCTCTTTCTTCACCTGAATGTCCGCCTTGGGTTCCGGCACGGGGTCAGGTTTGGGATCAGGCTTCACTTCAACCTTGGGCTCAGGTTTTGGCTCCGGCTTGGGAGGCTCGACTACAGGTGGTGGCTTTACCACAACAGGTTTGGTGGGCAAGGCATCCCATAGTTCTACAGTGGCGATACTGGCTGGCTGAACGACTTTCCAGTTAAGCGAGAACAGCAAGACCGTGAGCAAAATGGCATGCACCAGAAAGGAATACGCGCCTGCTTTCCAGGCCACTTCATTTTCATGTGAACGTATCATTTACTCAGGCATCGGCGTCAGTAACAATCCAACTTTTTCCACATTCCCCTGTTTCATCAAATCCATGATCTCGATGACTTCGCCATAGTTGACGTTCTTATCACCCGCAATCACCACAGATCGCTGCGGGTCTTTTTCAAGTTGGGATTTCACTGCAAACAATAGCTCATCACGCGCCATCAACTTGCCATCAAGCTCTATGCGTTTATCTGGCTTCACACTCAGCACCAATGGCGCCGTAGGCTGCTTCAGGGCTTGCCCGACTTTAGGCAACTCAACCACACCTGGGTTGGTCATCGGCGCGGTCACCATAAAGATCACGAGCAGCACCAGCATGACGTCGATATAGGGAACGACGTTGATCTGGTTCATCATGCGGCGAGATTTGCGGCGCGTCATGATTTAGGCCTTGCGTTGCAAGATGTTGGTGAACTCTTCCATAAAGCTCTCATAGCGCACAGATAGGCGATCCACAGAAGATGCAAACCGGTTATAGGCAATGACTGCCGGAATTGCGGCGAACAAACCAATGGCGGTGGCAATCAAGGCTTCTGCAATACCAGGTGCAACCTGGGCCAATGTAGCTTGCGCCGTATTGGCAAGCCCTAGAAATGCGTTCATGATGCCCCACACCGTACCCAGCAGGCCAATATAAGGACTCACCGAACCCACTGAAGCGAGAAATGGCAAATGGGCATCGAGGTCATCCATTTCCCGGTTATAGGCAGCACGCATGGCGCGACGCGAGCCTTCGATGATGTCGCTGACTTCCAGACTACCCTGACGCTTGAGCCGTGCATATTCTTTAAAGCCAGCCTCAAACAGGCTGGCAATGCCCTCAGGCTTGCGACGACCAGCTGTTACGCTCTCATATAGTTTATTGAGATCACCGCCGGACCAGAACTTGTTTTCAAAGTCTTCCGCCTCGCGATCAGAACGCTTCAAGGTAAACACCTTAATGAAGATATACCACCATGACACCAGTGAGGCGAGGACCAGAATTAGCATCACCAGCTGAACCGGCACACTGGCACCGGAAATCAGCGCCACAATTGACATATCGGTGGTTGCGTGAACAGGCAAAGGGTTCATTCAGACTCCAAAGTTTGCATAGCAAGGCGTATAGGTTGGGGAATTGATACTGGTTTGAAATGCTCCGCACTGACACAGGCAACTTCTACACTGGCCTGGATCAAGGCTTCATGATTTCTTGTGATGGTTTGTTTGAACACAAATAAGCTGCGCCCAATTTTTTCAATCGTGGTCAGGACATCTAGCGCATCATCAAAACACGCTGGTTTGCGATATTGTATCGCAATCTCACGCACCACAAAGATGATTCCCATTTGCATTTTGAGCGCCGATTGATCAAAGCCCAAACTGCGCAACCACTCGGTTCTAGCGCGCTCCATGTATTTGAGGTAATTGGCATGATAGACAACGCCACCGCCATCGGTGTCCTCATAATACACGCGTACAGGCCAGTGAAAATAGCTCATTCGGACCAAAGGCTTCCATTGGCCAAGCTACTGGGTACTGCCAAACCAAAATGCTGATAGGCCAGTTGAGTCGCAACCCGCCCACGCGGCGTGCGCATCAGATAGCCTTGCTGAATCAGGTAAGGCTCTAACACATCTTCGATCGTGTCGCGCTCTTCACCAATGGCTGCCGCCAAATTATCAAGCCCCACAGGGCCACCGCCAAATTTTTCCAGCACGGCTTGTAATAGCTTACGATCCATGACATCAAAGCCCAGCTTGTCTACATCGAGCATCTGCAGTGCAGCATCGGCAATTTCCGGGCTCACCGTGCCATTGGCTTTCACTTGCGCATAATCCCGCACACGCCGAAGAAGCCGGTTGGCAATACGCGGGGTTCCGCGTGATCGCTTCGCGATTTCAAGCGCACCCGCTTCCTGCATTTCCACTTCCAACAGCGTGGCTGAGCGGTGGACGATACGCGCCAGCTCATCTGCGGTATAAAACTCAAGACGCGACACAATGCCGAATCGATCACGCAGGGGGTTGGTCAGCATGCCTGCACGCGTGGTTGCCCCTACCAGGGTAAACGGTGGTAGATCCAGGCGTACAGAGCGCGCAGCCGGGCCTTCGCCGATCATGATGTCGAGCCGGTAATCTTCCATAGCGGGGTAGAGAATTTCTTCTACGACTGGCGAGAGCCGATGGATTTCATCAATAAAAAGAACGTCGTTAGGCTCAAGATTGGTCAGCAGCGCGGCGAGGTCACCTGCACGCTCCAGCACCGGACCCGATGTCTGGCGAAGATTAACCCCCATTTCCTTGGCAATAATATGGGCCAGCGTGGTCTTGCCCAGACCTGGGGGGCCAAATAGCAATACATGATCTAGCGCCTCTGAACGCCCACGGGCCGCATTGATAAAAATCTCCAACTGGCCGCGCGCTTTTTCCTGTCCGATATATTCATCCAGCACCTTGGGGCGCAGGGCACGCTCAATCGCCTCTTCCTGAGGACTCTCTGCGGCGGGGGCAATCAGACGGTCGGTTTCGATCATGGATTAGGTTTTAGATAATGATTTCAACGCAAGCTTGATGCCATCAGCGACAACGACATCTGCAGGCAATTGCTTAACGGCAGCCAGCGCTTCACGCTCATGGTAGCCAAGTGCAAGCAACGCATTGAGCACATCACCACTGGCAGATTTTTGTGCACCGCCCGGTGCCAGACTAATACCGTCAATGGTGAACTTGTCCTTCAACTCCAGCAGTAACCGTTCCGCGGTTTTCTTACCTATACCGGGCACCCGAGTCAGCAGTGCTGTATCCTGCAAGGTCACAGCCTGCACAAGATCATCCACGGACAAGCCACTCAGAATAGACAGTGCGGACTTTGCACCTACGCCGTTCACCTTGAGCAATTGACGAAACGTGAGACGCTCTCGATCACTGCCAAAGCCGTACAGCAATTGGGCATCCTCACGGACAATAAACTGGGTCAGCAGCACGACCCGCTCACCGACCGCGGGGAGATTGTAGAAGGTGCTCATGGGCACCTCACACTCGTAACCAACCCCGTTGATATCAATCAACACATGGGGAGGCGTTTTTTCTAGCAGGACACCATTAAGGCGACCGATCATGGCGACTTTCTTGAAATAGGATGCATCATCATTTGAGGCATCAGTTTATACCAGGCGACCGCCTCGTACACGAAATCCCGCAGTGGCCAATTTCCCCATGCCCTGTCCGCCATGTGCATGGCAGATGGCACACGCCAAAGCGTCGGCTGAATCAGGTCTTGGGATTGCTGGCAACTTTAACAGGCGCTTCACCATCTCCTGTACCTGCTCCTTGGCCGCATGTCCGTTGCCAACGACCGATTGCTTGACTTGCAAGGCGGTATATTCTGCCACAGGCATACCACGAATGACCGCGGCACTAATTGCAGCACCACGCGCCTGGCCAAGCAACAGTGTTGATTGGGGATTCACATTAACGAAGACCTTTTCAATAACCACATGCTCGGGTTGATAGGTATCAATCACTTCAAACAAGCCATCAATGATGATCTTCAAACGACTTGGCAGATCTTCGATTTCATCCCCACGGCCCGTGGTGGTCTTGATGGTGCCACTGGCGACATATGCCAGTTTTTCTCCCGCTTTCTCAATCACCCCAAAACCTGTCATGCGCAGGCCTGGGTCAATACCGAGAATACGGAATGCTGTCACTCTTCAATCAATGCTGAGGTATAGACTTCCTGAACATCATCCAGGTCATCCAGTGCATCCAGTAACTTCTGCATCTTGATCGCATCATCGCCAATGAAAATGGTTTCATTGGCCGCTTTCATCGTCACCTCACCATGCACCGGATTCAAGCCCGCGGTCTCAAGTGCTGCTTTGACGCTTTCAAAGTCACTTGGCGTGGTAATGACCTCAATGCTGCCATCTTCATCGGTGACAATATCTTCCGCACCTGCTTCCAGTGCTACTTCCATCACCTGATCTTCACTGGTACCCGGTTCGAATAGCAAAATGCCGCAATGCTTGAATTGGTAAGCTACAGAACCATCCGTTCCGAGATTACCGCCGAATTTGCTGAATGCGTGCCGAACATCTGCTACGGTTCGCAGCCTGTTATCCGTCAGACAATCGACCATAACGGCTGCGCCGCCAATACCATAGCCTTCGTAACGCACTTCTTCATAGTTAACGCCCTCTAGCGTACCGGTACCACGCTTGATGGCATTTTCGATATTGTCCTTAGGCATGGACTCGGCTTTTGCTTTTTCAACCGCCATGCGCAAGCGTGGGTTGGCGGATATGTCTCCGCCGCCCAGCTTGGCAGCCACTGTGATTTCCTTGATTAACCGGGTAAAGATTTTCCCCCGTTTTGCGTCCTGCCGGCCCTTACGATGCTGGATGTTAGCCCATTTGGAATGTCCTGCCATGTCTTACCTTGCCATCACACTTAAACAGGCGAGATTTTATCACATTGGCCTTTGCTATTCCTGTGCCATTGCGGGGTCAATCTGTTCATGTTTGCGCATACCACGCAGTGAAATGATCACCAGCGAAACAACAATCAACAGCATACCAGCCATCTCGCCTCCACTTGGCTGCTCTCCCAGCTCAATCCAAGCTGCCAGTACCCCAATGACTGGCGCCAGCAAGGTCACCATACTTGCTACACCAGCCGCCAATCTGTGTAGTGCATATAGCCACAATAGCCATGCCAGTGCATTACAGAAAACGGCATTAAAAATGACCGCCCCGATCAGATAAGGCGTCCATGATATTTCTGGTGCAGGGACCAAAAATGCCGCTGCTACAATAGGTAACGACCCGAACAACATCTGCCAAGCGGTGAGCGAGAGCAAATCGAGATCTGGCGCACGTTGGTGCAGCTTTTTTGCCAAAATCACGGCCAATGCCCAGCTCACACCCGCCAGCACTGCGAGAAACATACTGAACTGATCTGCACCCAAGTGTAGCGGATCCAGAATAAATAGCAGTCCCATGACAGAAAAACTTGCAGCCAGCCACTGCGTTCCCTGCAATTTTTCGCCGAGCAAGGGCCAGGCCATCACCATCACCCAGAAGGGCATGGTATAGGTCAGCACAGCAGTCTTGCCCGCCCCGCCCTCCACCAGCGCCCAGATAATCAGGCCGGTAAAACCGCTGGTTTGCAGCAGGCCCAGTACAATCAAGGTGGGGATTTCCTTTGGACGCAGCGGCTTGCGCATGAGCACCAGCAATGCCAAAAGGCAGACGGCGCCCAGGAATGTCCGCAATGCGCCGAATTGAAATGCGCCGGCATCATGCAGCGCATTTTTCATCACAACCCAGTTATAGCCCCAAAGCAGAGATAACAGAATCAGCGCTGCCACGGCCCGCACCTTGTTTGATGACCATGTCATGGTAAGTTCTCGTGAAGAATCAGTTCCAGATATGCGTCAATGCCTTCCAGCTTCCATCTACCTGACGACGGTATAGCACATGCAGATTGCCGCTGTACTCATGACGCTCGCCATCTGCATTAACCGCTGCAGCTTGCCAGAGCCCTCTCTGAAAAGCGAGGTTGGCGTCCGCACCAACTTCAATCAGTGTGATCTTGTGATCGGTAAAGCCTTGCGCCAAGGTGCTAACCCAGAACGCATGAATGTTATCAGCACCTGTGACCTGCTTACCGCCTGCCGGCATAACGCTGGCCTCTGCATCATATAGCGATGCAACACCCTTCGCATCTCCGGCGTTAAACGCTGCATCCCATTGTTGATTGATGGTCTGAATCAAGTTTTGCATGTTTTCGTTGCTCATTTTGCACTCCTGATGGTGAATAAAATGTGAATAAATAAAAATAGCCAGCTAACTATTTGCACCATTTAAATCATCACTTGCGGCGATGTATGGCAAAAGTCTGAGTTTTTAGTTGCGTTTGAACGCGTCGATACCACCATCAATCAACTGAAGCATGTCATGCAACTGCTGACGTTGGGATTCATCCAGTCCGCGCATGCATTCGCGCAAACGCGAGTAGTAGTCTGGCATGACAGCATCCAGCCTGGATTGGCCGGCTTCTGTCAGCTTAATGCTGATGCTACGACGATCTTGAATATCCATCACCCTAGTTACCAGGCCATTCCGTTCCAAGCCATCAATCAAGCCTGTCACGGTGGCGCGTGTAACGCCCGCCTTGCTTGCCAACATTGATGGGGTTGCCGTCAGATTTTCTTCTCGCATCAATAAAATCAACACCCACCAGCGACCTTGCAATAAACCGTGGCGACTTAAACATTCATCCAATGCCAGCGAAAGATCTGTTGCGACGCGTAATAAATGTAGAAAAGCTGAAATCGCACTGATATCTGCTTGCGGATAGCGCATAGCAAATTTTTTCAGCGTTTCTCTGGTTGGAAGATCACGTAATTGCAACATAATTAGGCTCATTATAATTAGCTAGCTAATTATGTCAAGTCTTCAAATCTTTTCGTGGTTTATTCCTGACTCAAAAGAGGTGTATATTTCCATGACGGCTGACAAAAACAATAACCTTGAGAGGAGGCGATGATGAAAACGGTCAGACAACTACTAGAAGCCAAGGGGCATGACATTTTATCGGTATCCCCCGACACCATTGTATTCGATGCCCTCAAGGTGATGGCTGATCATCGGGTTGGCGCACTGGTGGTTTTAGAACCTGATGGCCATCTGGCAGGTATATTTTCAGAGCGTGATTACGCGCGTGAAGTCGATTTAAAGGGCAAAACTGCCAAAATCACTCAAATTGCTGAAGTCATGTCCACCACAGTCATTACCGTCACACCAGATCAACTGGTCGATGAGTGCATGGAGCTGATGTCCGGCAAGCGTATTCGCCATCTTCCCGTAGTGGAAAATGAGCGTGTCATTGGCGTGCTATCGATTGGCGATCTGGTCAAGGAAACCATTGCCTATCAGGAATTCCTGATCAAACAACTGGAAAGCTATATTCAGGGGTAGATATCCAGGGGTTACAGTACCAACCTCTGGATATCTCCTACATACAACGCGCCAGCATCGCGTTGTTAAAATCACCGGCGGGGAGTGGCATACGCACTGAGATGCCGCTACCCGGCGCTTCATTGACTGGGTTGCCCTGTCGGTCATACAGGGTTTCTACGATTAACTCCTGATTGCCAGAGGGTTGCAGCACCTGAATACGATCACCAACGGCAAACCGGTTCTTGACTGCTATTTCTGCGAGCCCGCGTTGCGTATCGTAGCTCACAATATCACCCACGTACTGACTGCGATTCGATTTAGAGTGCCCTTGCATGTAATTCTGGTGTTCGGCAGTGTGGTGTCGTTGATAAAAACCATCTGTGTAACCCCGATTGGCCAGATTTTCCAATTCACCTAGAAGTCGGTAGTCAAATGGTTTTCCAGCCACCGCATCATCCACTGCCTGTCGATAGGCCTGACAAGTGCGTGCCACATAGTAGCGCGACTTGGTGCGTCCCTCGATCTTGAGCGAATCCACCCCCATTTTTGCCAGCCGTTCCACATGTTCGATGGCGCGCAAATCCTTGCTGTTCATAATGTAGGTACCATGCTCATCTTCCAGGATGGGTAGCAACTCACCTGGCCTGCCCTTCTCTTCAATCAGGTAGACTTTGTCTGCAGCTGGATGGCGCTGTAAACCGCCACATCCAGATAATGCAGACTTTTCCATTTCCGCCTGAAAATCAAAATCCTTTAACCGGATAACGCCAGCGGGATCTTCCGCTGCGTCATGGACTTTGTAATCCCATCGGCAGGAATTGGTGCATGTGCCCTGATTGGGGTCTCGATGATTGAAGTAACCGGATAGCAGGCATCGGCCAGAGTAGGCGATACAGAGCGCGCCATGGACAAAGACTTCCAGTTCCATTTCAGGACATTGCTGGCGAATTTCTTCAATTTCATCGAGTGACAATTCACGTGAAAGGATCACACGGGAGATGCCCATGTGCTGCCAGAATTTTACCGTGGCGTAATTCACGGTATTCGCCTGTACAGAAAGGTGGATTGGCATCTCGGGCCAGGCCTCGCGCACCATCATCATGAGACCGGGATCCGACATGATGAGCGCGTCAGGCTGCATGGCAATGACCGGCGCCATATCTGCCATGTAGGTTTTCACCTTACTGTTATGCGGTGAAATATTGCTAGCCACAAAGAACTTCTTGCCACGCTGATGCGCCTCAGCGATGCCTTCTGCTAGCTCTGCCATGCCAAAACCATTATTCCGGACACGCAGACTGTAGCGTGGTTGTCCGGCATACACCGCATCGGCACCGTAATCAAACGCTGTTCGCATCCGGTCCAGATCGCCAGCGGGGGCGAGTAATTCAGGCACTTTCATGTTCACTCTCTACACTCTATTGATGGTGGCTTGATTGAAACGACTGCTTACTCACCGATGATTTTCACCAGCACGCGTTTCTTGCGACGTCCATCAAATTCGCCATAGAAAATCTGCTCCCAGGGACCAAAATCCAGTTGGCCGTTCGTAATGGCGACCACCACCTCACGGCCCATGACTTGGCGTTTCATATGGGCATCTGCGTTATCTTCTCCAGTATCGTTGTGACGATAGCTACTCACAGGCTCATGCGGCGCAAGACGCTCCAGCCATTCTCGGTAGTCATGATGCAAACCAGACTCATCATCATTGATAAACACACTGGCCGTAATATGCATGGCATTCACCAGGACAAACCCTTCTTGCACACCACTTTCACGCAGACACTCCCGAACCTGCGGGGTGATGTTGATAAAGGCAACACGGGTAGGGGGGTTGAACCAGAGTTCCTTACGGTAGCTTTTCATGGGGGTTCCCTTCAGTGATGATCATGTTCAATTAACAAGGCCAATTATAACGCCGGAGCAGGGCTGTAAAGTACCCGTCCTGTTTATGTGGTCATGAGATCAGAAAATTGGGGTTGCACTATTCACTTAGGAGATTATGATAATGGCATGAGTTGACGTTGTATTGGTTCGCCTGTGTGGAGATTGTCCATGGACAACAAGTACGGATTAGGCAGTACCAGAGTCGCCAAAGAGCACCACGAAACACATGCCAGCACTGCTACGGTTTCAGGCCACGTTTGCCATGCCTGCGGTCATGACAAACTGACGCTCTGCAAAACCATGCAGGATCATCGATGTGATCGCTGCGGTGAATGGCAACATGATGCTTTTGGCTACTCGACTGGTCGAAGTGCAGACTATTAGGCATTGCGTCTGACCAAGCTTTCTGGAATGAAATAATGACGTGGCACCTATACCTGCTTGAATGCAAGGACGGGAGTTACTACGCTGGTATCGCCAAGGATATGCAAGCGAGGTTTAAAGTGCATCAATCTGGCAAAGGCGCCAAATATACCCGCGCCAACCCACCAACCCGCATTCTTGCTTCGCAAATTTATGAGAATCGGAGTGCCGCGTTAATTGCTGAAGCACAGGTTAAGAAGCTTCCTCGACAGCACAAACTCAACTTCTTTCAAGATTCGTCTCAAAAAACATAAAAGCCAGCAATTAGCTGGCTTTTATGTTTTAAGCTTCTAACTCAACGTATCAGAAAAAATCTAGCAGCCTTTGTACTGTTTGGTATTACATTCGTTTGCCAGTTGGCGTGTTTGCGCTTTCTGCTCATCAGTCATTTTGGCTGCATTAAAGTTGGCAACCTTGGTCTTACTGATAATTCGGCGTCCGACATCCGGGTTTTCAATGGAAACCAAAATCCACATGGTGCCACGCACAATATCCTCAGGCACTCCCAAACCACGGGTATACATATTACCCAGGTTAAATTGTGCTTCAGCATTACCCTGTTCAGCCGCCTTCAGATACCATTTGACCGACTCTTCCAGATTTTGCTCAAAGATATCACCCCGGTAATACAGAATACCAAGATTCAGTTGTGCTTTGACATGACCTTGCTCAGCCGCTTTTTTATACCAGCTGGCAGCTTCAGTGTAGTCCTCGGTAGGAATTTCACGATTAAAATGCATCGCACCAAGGCTGTATTGCGCCTCTGCATCGCCTTGCTCTGCCGCCATACGATGCCACTTTGCTGCCTCAATATAGCTTTGCGCTACGCCATCACCCCGGTAGTGCATCAGCCCCAGATTGTATTGAGCTTTTACATCGCCCTTTTCCGCCAGTTCCTGATAAATGCTGGCAGCCGTTTTAAAGTCTGTTGCCTTGTAAGCCGCCAAAGCATCGTCAAAGGTGGCTGCAGAAACCGGTAATAAACAAGCCAGGGCTAGCAGAAGCCCAGAGAACGTTGCAAGCATGAACTTCAAGGGGAATTCCAATCTATCAAAGTCAATAATGAAAAATGGTTGGTGCTGGTGATAGGAATCGAACCTACGACCTACGCGTTACGAGTGCGTTGCTCTACCAACTGAGCTACACCAGCGTATGTTCACAACCTATCAATTATAAGTATTTGCTGTCGTTGCAGCAAACCTCAACAGCCAACCGACACAGTGGTACGTTAATGCCGGTCAGGCTGTACTACCAGACCGGTCATTAAACGAACCACGAGATAGACCAGCCATGAAACACTTCGTTTCAAATAATTACCACGCTTCCATACGTCTGGCAGGATTTCATGCGCACCTTCTTGAATAGAACGCTCGATATCCGTCTGCAATTCTTCAGCAAATGCCTTATCTTGCACCACCACATTCGCCTCGCGTGCAAGCAATAGACTCAAGGCATCAATGTTAGACGAACCCACCGTTGCCCATAGCTGATCAATCACGGCTACTTTGCTGTGCATAAAGCTTTTTCTGTATTCAAAAATCTGAATGCCATGGGCTAAAAACTCAGCGTAAAAGGCATGGGTTGCGAACATCAGGAAATACTCTTTTTTGCCTTGCAGCAGCAAACGCACCCTCACCCCACGTTGTGCGGCAGCGATCAATGCCCGGCGGAATTGCTTGCCCGGGATAAAGTAGGCATTGGCAATCAATATGTCGGTTTTGGCGCTCTTGATGGCTTTTAAATAGGCTTGCTCAATGTCCCGACGGTGCAACAGGTTATCGCGCACCACAAAGGCTGCCCTCATATGCCCCATCGCTGGATGGGGAAGTGGGCGAAGTGCGCTGGCATCCACACGGCGCAAATGTGTCCACGCAATCCTCCGCCAGAGTTTGATAGCACTCAAGCGAATCTGCGGCAGTAAATCGCCGCGAATGGAAACTGCGTAATCTATGCGCGGAGGATCGTGGTTAGGGACGTTGAAATCATCAATGATATTGATACCGCCGACAAATGCCAGCGCGCCGTCAATCACTGCTAGTTTGCGATGCAATCGCCTGAGGCGACTTCGCTTGAACGTCCATGGTGAAATCTTGGGACGATAAAACATGACATTGACGCCTGCCGTCTGCAATTCATCAATATATTGACGTGGCATATCCTTGGCACCAAATCCATCCAGCAGCAGGTAAACAGCCACGCCTCGACGTGCTGCACGCATGAGCGCAGCGCCTATTTTTTGGCCCGTTTGGTCAACTTCATAGATATAGGTTTGCAGATAAACTTCATGGCTTGATGCTTCAATCGCTTGCTCCAGCGCCGGGAAATACTCCAGCCCATTTTTGAGCAAGGTAATTTGATTGGCGTTGGTAAACAGACTCATCGTGTTTGCAGTGTGGCACTGAGAGCTGCGTGGTCAGAGACTTTTGCCACTTTCGGTCCGGCATGCACCTGCACGTGCTGCACATGAAATCCACGTACATAGATGCGATCCAGTCTCAATAGCGGCATCACAGAAGGAAAGCTGCGGGCAGATTTACCCGCGTGATACTCGAACACCTCTCGCAAATGCAGCTTGCTAGTTAATAACTTGCCAGCACTCAAACTCCAGTCATTAAAATCACCGGCAATGATCAAAGGAGCATTTTCGGGCACCTCATCACTGATGCGATCGCACAATGCGGCAATTTGTTTGCGTCGCCAATGCGCAAATAATCCCAGATGGACACAGAGACAATGCAGCGGCAACTCCCAGCCCGGAACTTCGATCTCGCAATGCAGCATGCCGCGCTGCTCTGTCGAATGCGCCGAAATATCTTCGTTTTCAGCCTTGATAATTGGAAACTTGGAAAGCAGGGCATTGCCATGATGCCCGGCAGGGTAGACTGAGTTACGCCCATAGGCATAATCCGACCAGACAGAATCCGCGAGAAATTCGGTTTGGCCTTCATTCGGCCAGGCACGAAAACGCTCACGATGTTTGAGATGCTCATCTCGCACCTCTTGCAAAAAAACAATATCGGCATGCAGTTGCCGAATCAGATCGCGCTGGTCATGCAAGGCCAATCGGGCGTTAAAACTACTCACGCCCTTATGGATGTTGAAGGTGGCGATGCGGATGGTCTGGTGCAAGCGCGGCTCTGTAGGAATTACGAAACTTCAAGCATACGGTCGAGCGTCAGCTTGGCGAGCTTCGCTTCAGCTTCAGGCACCTTGATCTGGTTAACCACGTTACCCTCAGCCAGATTTTCCAGCGTCCAAGCCAGATGCTGCGGGTCAATACGTGCCATGGTCGAGCATTCACAAATCACATGCGACATGAACTGCACCAGCTTCCCTTCAGCTTTCATATTGTCAGCCAGACGGTTGACCAGATTCAGCTCGGTGCCGACCAGCCACTTGGTGCCAGCAGGCGCTGCAGCAACGGTTTTCAGAATGTATTCGGTAGAGCCAACGTAATCAGAATTCAAGCAAACTTCGAACGGGGATTCAGGATGCGAAATCACAAACCCATCAGGATGCTCTGCACGGAAACGCGTAATGTTCTGCTCTCGGAACATTTGGTGGACTGCGCAATGGCCTTTCCATAGCAGAATCTTCGCGTTCTTGATTTGTTCTTCAGTCAGGCCACCCATAGGCAGATCCGGATCCCATACCGGCATTTGTTCTAATGGAATACCCATTTTGTAGCCACTCCAGCGACCCAGGTTTTGATCCGGGAAGAACAGCACTTTTTCACGCTGCGCAAACGCCCACTCGATGATTTTTGGCGCATTGGTTGAGGTACAGACAATACCGCCGTGTTCACCGCAAAACGCTTTCAGGTCAGCGGCAGAATTGATATAGGTGACAGGTGTGATGGTGGCATCAAAATCCAGCACTTTGGATAGCTCACGACGGGAGCGCTCTACCTTGGCCAGATTCGCCATATCCGCCATGGAACAACCGGCCGAAAGATCAGGCAAGATCGCAATCTGCTCTGGTCGCGAGAGGATGTCCGCCACTTCAGCCATGAAATGCACACCAAGGAATACAATGAATTCTGCATCGGTCTCACCCGCATAGCGCGAGAGCTTGAGGGAATCTCCTGTGTAATCGGCGTGGCGATAGACACTTTCCTGCTGATAATGATGGCCCAGAATCACCAATCGTTTGCCGAGCTTGGCCTTGGCAGCGAGAATACGCGCTTGCAGCTCATCTTCTTTTCTCGCCTGAAAACGCTCAAACTTGATCGGTTCCGCCTTGATCGGCATGTCTAATGTGGAAGTTGCCATCTTGTTTCTCTCACAGTTTCAGTCCGTGTCGCTCGCCCAGACGTTTGAGCGCATCGACATTGGTCCAGGAAAATACTTTTTTTGCTGCCTCGCGCCAATCCACCCATTCATAGCGGACGTGCTCATTGGGTGCGAGTTGGACAGGCAGCGGGGCTGGTAATTCCAGCCCAAACAAATGCTCGGTGTTATGCGTTACACCTGGTGCATAGCGGTAGCGCCAATGTTCATATATTTCATAAGTGTTAGACGCCTGCCAGTCTTCAAAGACGTATTGCAGCGCATCCAATCCAGTTTCTTCTTGCACTTCACGCACAGCGGCCTGATAAGGTGTTTCGCCTTCTTCTATGCTGCCTGTGACCGATTGCCAGAAATCCGCCTTATCTGCTCTTTCCAAAAGCAAAACTTGCAAATCACTTGTATAGATGAGCACCAATGCTGAAACCGGAATCTTGAAGCGCACCTCGGACAACCTGCTGCGCGCTTCGATTTCTGCGTTACGCGGTGCTCGGTCACTTGCCGTACTATCTGTACTGTCTCCTGACCTGCGCTCCGTGCGCCTTGCACTCAAATCGCTCGCCACGGTTTTTCGAGGTGCGCTACCCACTAATCGCCCTCAAACTCACAGAGTGCAAACATCTTGTACCCTTTGTCTTCCAATCGCTTGCGGCCACCCAAGCTTATCAGGTCGATGATAAATGCACATTCCACAATCTCGCCACCCAACTTCTCAATCAATGCGGCGGCGGCAATTGCCGTACCGCCTGTCGCAATCAAATCATCCACCAGCAGGATACGCTCACCTTTTTCCACCGCATCGGTATGAATCTCCACACGGTCGCTGCCATATTCCAGCTCGTAATCATGCCCGACTGTTTCCGAGGGCAATTTGCCCTGCTTACGGACTGGCACAAAACCAACGCCAAGCTGATAAGCCAGCGGCGCACCCACCAGAAAACCGCGTGATTCAATACCCACCACCTTGTCGATACTCTGATTCAAATAGCGCTTGGTGAGTTCATCCACCGTCACTTTTAAACCCAAAGGGTCTTTGAGCAAGGTTGTGATATCACGAAACTGCACCCCCTGTTTGGGGTAGTGTGGCACAGTGCGAATGAGAGATTTGATGGCCATTCAGACTAGAACTCGTAACTGATTATATTGTTCGTTTCAGATATTTTTTTGTTCACAAACAACAAGTCTATCAACCTATCAATTTCATCTGCAGCAAGTTTTTTCTGAAACATAGCTGCAATATGCTTCGTAAGTGTCTTCAGTCTACGCGGGCGATTCTTTTTGTCCTGCTTGGTGAGTATGTCTAATAGCCTTTGATAGTTAGGTTCGTTGATATCAATTGGCTGGGCATTGAGTTCTAGCAAACTATTGAGCCTGCTACATTTGAGACCTCTTTTGTTCAAGAATTTGAGTAACGGATCAAATCCTTTGTCTTTTGAGAGCACCCAACATTCTGTTTGCTTAGAAATCTCAAGCACTCGACCAAGATGCATTGCAATATGAAAATCCAAGGCATTGCTACCATTACCTTCAATCTTGAACCACTCCACACGTGAGCCAAGTTTTTGCGTTTTAGTAACCAACTCAATAGGAACGTTCTTCTGATTAGAACCAGTAAAAATTTTTACATCGAATTTATCGTCTAGCCTGCTTAAATCTATCTGCTGCACATTTTCATAATCAACAAGAAGAAGCTTTTCGGCCATCTCTATATGCCCTCAAAAATGAAATTCGCGCCGTGCTGGCTAGGCGCAAGTGTGCAGACAGTACACATACGTACGGCAAACACTTGCAACACCGCCAGCACAAGCGAGTTCATTTTCAACCAACCGGATTCTGCTGACGGACGCGTATATGCAGTTCACGTAACTGCTTCTCATCCACTTCATTCGGTGCCTTGGTCATGAGGCACTGCGCACGCTGTGTCTTGGGGAAGGCAATCACGTCGCGAATGGACTCGGCACCAGCCATCAGCGTGACCAGACGATCCAGACCAAACGCCAAACCGCCATGCGGAGGTGCGCCGTATTGCAGCGCATCGAGTAGGAAGCCGAATTTCTCCTGAGCTTCTTCCTTGGATATCTTCAAGGCATCAAAGACCTTGGATTGCACTTCTTGCTTGTGGATACGGACGGAACCGCCGCCGACTTCCCAGCCATTGATGACCATGTCGTAAGCTTTGGACAAACAGGCACTCGGATTGGTCGCCAGCAGGTCTTCGTGACCTTCTTTTGGTGAGGTGAACGGATGGTGTAACGCAACCCAGCGGTCGGCTTCTTCATCATGTTCAAACATCGGGAAATCGACCACCCACAATGGTGCCCAAGCACGGCCATCGACATGGCCTTTTTCATGACCCACCTTGACGCGTAATGCGCCAAGCGCTTCGTTGACGATCTTGGTCTTGTCTGCACCAAAGAACACGATATCGCCATTTTGCGCACCGGTGCGCTCAATAATGGCTTTCAGTGCGGTCTCGTGAATGTTCTTGACGATAGGCGATTGCAGGCCTTCTTCATTCAGTTTGGTGATGTCGTTGATCTTGATATAGGCCAGACCCTTGGCACCGTAGATTTTGACAAACTCGGTGTAGGCATCGATCTCGGAACGTGAGATGGCAGCACCGTTGGGTACACGCATCGCAGCGACGCGACCATTGGCCATGTTGGCAGCGCCAGAGAATACTTTGAAATCAACATCCTTCATCACGTCGGTCAGCTCGGTGATTTCGAGTGTGACGCGCATATCAGGTTTATCAGAACCATATTTGCTCATGGCCTCGGCAAATGGCATGCGGGGGAATGCGGCAGGCAGTTCCACTTCCTGCACGTTCTTGAACATCTGACGAATCATCTCTTCGACGATGTTCATGATGTCTTCTTCACCGAGGAAGGAGGTTTCGATATCGACCTGCGTGAATTCCGGTTGACGGTCTGCACGCAAATCCTCATCGCGGAAGCATTTGGTGATCTGGAAGTAACGATCAAAGCCTGACACCATCAGCAACTGTTTGAAGAGCTGTGGTGATTGCGGCAGCGCAAAGAACTGGCCGTGATGCACGCGTGAAGGCACGAGGTAATCGCGCGCACCCTCTGGTGTTGAACGGGTCAGCATTGGCGTTTCCACTTCAATGAAACCTGCGGTATCGAGGTAGTCACGCAGGTTCTTGGACACGCGATAACGCAGCATCAGGTTTTTCTGCATGGCCGGGCGACGCAAATCAATATAGCGATGCTCCAGACGTACCATTTCAGACAGGTTGTCATCATCCAGCATGAAGGGTGGCGTCAGCGATGGATTGAGAATCTCGATCTCACTCGCCAGCATTTCCACTTCACCAGTGGGAATATTCGGATTCACCGTACCTTCAGGCCGCGCACGCACCTTGCAGGTCACCTTCAGCACAAATTCATTGCGCACCGATTCAGCAATCTTGAAAGCCTCTGGCGTGTCTGGATCGATAACGATTTGCGCCATGCCCTCACGATCACGCAGGTCAATAAAAATGACGCCGCCGTGGTCGCGACGACGATGCGCCCATCCACACAGAGTTACGGTTTGGCCAATCAGATCGCGGTTGAGATGACCGCAGTAGTGGGTACGCATATGCTAAATTTCTTATGATAATGAGTTAGAAGAAGAGTTTTTTTCTGCGGGCGAAACTACGCCCATGCTGATGATGTATTTCAGCGCGTCATCCACGCTCATATCGAGTTCGACGATATCGGTTTTGGGCATCATCAGAAAAAATCCGGAGGTCGGATTAGGGGTTGTGGGGACATACACGCTGACAAAATCACCCTTGAGATGGTTGGCCACATCACCGCCAGGAGTGCCGGTCATAAACGCAATGGTCCAACTGCCCTGACGCGGATATTGCACCAGCAAGGCCTTGCGAAAAGCATTACCAGAATCGGAAAACAGGGTGTCTGAAACTTGTTTGACGCTGTAGTAGATGGATTTAACCACTGGCACACGCGCCAGCAAGGCTTCCCAGAAATCGATAATGCGTTTGCCAAAGATATTGGTAGCGACCAACCCGGTCACAAACACAATCAGCAAGGTCAGGATGGCCCCAAGACCCGGCACATCAAACCCGAACAATATGGCGGGCTGCCATGCGGCCGGCAACAAATACAGGCTCTGGTCCATAATGCCGATCAGCACCCGCAACACCCATACCGTGATAAATAAAGGCACAAGCACGAGCAAGCCTGTAATGAAATAACGCTTTGCCATGAGATTGTGCCTAAGAGTCAGTATCCTGAAATAATCGTATTAGTGACAAGCGCAGCCGGTACCGCAACTGGCAGGCGCTTCTTCAGCTTTTTTCTCGGGCTTGCTGTTTCCACCCTTGAAATCAGTGGCATACCAGCCGCTACCATTCAATTGGAAGCTTGGCGCCGATAGCTGCTTGGCAAACGTTGCCTGACCACAAGACGGGCAATCCGTCAGGTTGGGTTCACTCACCTTACGCATGACTTCCTTGCTGAAACCACAGCTTGTGCACTGATAATCGTAAATGGGCATGTCGAATGTCTCCAACATCAAAAAATAAAATTATACCTGAGATGCATATAGCGATTAAAGGCGAAATATCAAGCGCTTATGTTCTCAAGAAACACAAAAACCGGCGTGCGCCGGTTTTTTGATCGAGGCCGGGACCAAATTAGAAGGGAATATCGTCATCAAATTCATCAAACGGCGCAGCCCCTGCGGCGGCTGGTTTGGCGGCTGGCGCAGCAGCAGGTGCTGATGCACGTTGCGCTGGCGCACTGTACTCCTGATCCTGATTCATATCATCGTAGCTGGCATTGGAGCCGCCGCTATCACGGCCGCCCAGCATTTGCATCTGATCCGCAATAATTTCCGTGGTGTAGCGATCCTGACCTTCCTTGGTCTGCCATTTACGTGTCTGCAACCGACCTTCGACGTAAACAGGACGCCCTTTTTTCAGGTATTCACCGGCAATTTCTGCCAGCTTGCGATACATGACGATGTTATGCCATTCGGTGCGCTCTTGGCGCTGACCGCTTTTATCTTTCCAGCTATCTGTTGTTGCAATGCTGAAATTACAGACCGCTTCACCGTTGGGCATATAGCGCACCTCTGGATCACGCCCGAGATTGCCAACCAGAATTACCTTGTTTACCGATGCCATATTACCCCCCTATTAATCGCAGCGCTTCAGTCTCATCAAATACCTGCTGCAAATCTACTTTAAGTATAACCAATCCTTCATCTGCTAGCACTACTGCCTCACGCACCCCAGCTAACGCTGCCAGCTTCAATGAGAGATTGCGCGCCGCATCTGGAGACATTTCATCCACATGAAACATCCGACTTTTGACGGCTGGAGGCGCTTTCATGCTGATTGCGAAAATTAACCAGAGCGCCATCAAACCGCCACAGAACATAAACACGGATGCAAATCCGTAAAGATGCGATAGCACACCGCCCATCGCACCGCCCAGAAATACGCCCAAAGACTGCGCTGTGTTATACACCCCGATGGCCGTGCCCTTGGATGCTGCAGGCGCAAGTTTTGAGATAATCGACGGCAGGCTGGCTTCAAGCACATTGAATGCGACGAAGTAGGCCGAAAGTGAGAACACTACCCCCCAGAAGAAATTAATGGTACCCGCAAACACGAGTTGGGCAACCAACATCATGGCAATTGCAGCGACAAAAACCTGCTTGAGCTTGGCCTTTTTTTCGCCATAGATGATGGCGGGCACCATGAACGCAAAAGACAGTAGCATGATAGGCAGATAGATCATCCAGTGATCATTTTCACTCATGCCACTGGTCTCTTTAATAGCAAACGGTACCACCACAAACATGGCCATTTGCGCCGCGTGCAGAGCAAAAATGCCGAAGTTGAGCCTCAGCAACTGGGTGTCACGCAGGACGTCCTTGAGTTTGCTGGGTGCCGCTTCTGCATCCGAGTGGAACCGACTGACCACCGGATCAGGCACCAGATATTTCACATCCAGAATAGCGAGCGCCGCCAGAATTCCCGTCAGCAGAAAGATGCCAGAAACACCGATCCATTGATTCAACGCAGGTCCCAGTACCAGCGACAGGGCAAAGGTGATCCCGATAGTCCCACCGATCATCGCCATGGCTTTGGTGCGATGCTCCTCACGGGTGAGATCTGCCACCAGTGCAGTCACCACGGCTGAAACGGCGCCCGCTCCCTGAATGGCGCGACCAATCAGCACCGTTAACAAATCATCGGCAAATGCCGCCACCAGACTCCCGATGACAAACAGCACCAAGCCAATGTAAATCATGCGCTTGCGGCCAAAACGGTCGGATGCCATGCCAAATGGCAGTTGAAATAATGCCTGCGTCAATCCGTAAGCCCCCAATGCAAGGCCTATCATCAAATGATTTTCACCGCCAGGCAGGGTTTCTGCATAAATCGAAAAAATGGGCAGAATCAAAAACATGCCCAACATACGCAGACCGTAAATGGAGGCAAGGCTTAAACTGGCCCGCACCTCAAGCGCAGACATACGTTCTGGATATGACATGGAAATGGGTTGAGTTGAACGGTAAAAAGTGCGTATATTAGCAGGTTGCCTCACTCAACGTCACAAGCCCATGGATTACATACGAATACGCGGTGCCAGAACGCACAACCTAAAAAACGTCTCGCTGGACCTGCCACGCGACAAAATGATCGTAATTACCGGCCTTTCTGGCTCTGGAAAGTCCTCACTTGCGTTTGATACGCTCTACGCTGAGGGCCAACGCCGTTACGTTGAATCCTTGTCCGCCTATGCACGCCAATTTCTGGCCCGCATGGATAAACCCGATGTAGATCTGATTGAGGGCTTGTCACCTGCCATTTCGATTGAGCAAAAATCGACTTCACACAACCCGCGCTCTACCGTTGGCACAGTCACTGAAATTCATGATTACTTGCGACTGTTGTACGCCCGCGCAGGCGATCCAGAGTGTCCTGAACATGGTATTAAACTCGAAGCGCAGACCGTATCGCAGATGGTCGATAGCGTTTTGGCACTGCCAGAAGATACCAAGCTGATGATACTCGCGCCCGTGGTAGCCAATCGCAAGGGCGAGCAACTGGATCTGTTTGATGAGCTCAAGGCTCAGGGCTTTGTCCGCGTCCGCGTCGATGGCGAAACCTACGAACTGGATGCAGTCCCCAAGCTTGCCAAGAACAACAAACATAACGTGGATGTGGTGGTGGATCGGCTCAAGGTACGTCCGGACATGAAGCAACGGATTGCCGAATCGTTTGAGACCGCATTGCGTCTGGCCGATGGTAAGGCGCTCGCAGTGGAAATGGACAGCGGCAAAGAGCACCTGTTCTCTGCCAAGTTCTCTTGCCCAGTATGTGACTACTCACTTGCGGAGCTCGAACCGCGGCTATTCTCTTTCAACAATCCGATGGGCGCATGCCCGAAGTGCGATGGCCTTGGTCAGATCAGCTTCTTTGATTCCAAACGCGTGGTGGCATTTCCGCATCTTTCTTTAGCTTCTGGCGCCATCAAGGGTTGGGATAAGCGCAACCAGTTTTATTTCCAGATGCTGCAAAGCCTCGCCAATCATTATCAATTTGATCTTGATACGGCCTTCGAAGAACTTCCGGAAGCGATACAACATATCCTGCTGCATGGCAGTGGCAAAGAAGCGATTGCGTTCAAATACCTGAATGAACGCGGCAGCTTTTATCAAAAAAGCCATCCTTTTGAGGGCATCCTCAACAACCTTCAACGTCGGTATCACGAGACTGACTCGATTACCGTGCGTGAAGAGTTGGCAAAGTACCTGAACAACCAGGCGTGCCCGGAATGCAACGGCACGCGGCTGCGTCGTGAGGCGCGCCATGTCAAAGTAGGCGGCAGCAATATTCACGAGGTGTGTGAAGTGCCACTGAAGCAGGCACTCACTTTCTTTGAGACGCTTGAACTTACAGGACAAAAGCTGGCGATTGCCGACAAGATCGTCAAGGAAATCAGTAGTCGATTGAAATTTCTGACTAATGTTGGTCTGGAATATCTCTCCCTGTCACGCTCAGCTGAAACCTTGTCGGGTGGTGAGGCACAGCGTATTCGACTGGCATCACAAATTGGCTCGGGGCTCACAGGCGTCATGTATGTGCTGGATGAACCTTCTATCGGCCTGCATCAACGAGATAACGATCGCCTGCTGGAAACCCTGATGCGACTGCGCGATATCGGCAATACGGTGATTGTGGTCGAGCATGATCAGGATGCCATCATGGCGGCCGATTACATTGTGGATATTGGGCCGGGGGCAGGTGAGCATGGCGGGCAAATTGTAGCAGCGGGCACACCAATTGAAATACAACAGCATCCAGACTCGCTGACTGGTCATTATCTGAGCGGGTCAAAATCGATTGCGGTACCCACCAAACGCCATCAACCTGACCCCGCACGCTGGCTTACGATGACAGAAGCCAGCGGCAACAACCTGAAAAATGTCACACTTAAATTGCCGGTAGGGCTGCTTACCTGCATTACCGGCGTCTCAGGTTCTGGCAAATCCACGCTTATCAATGACACACTTTATCGGGTAGTTGCCCAGCACTTGTACGGCAGCTCGACAGAACCTGCACCCTTTGCCGAGATAGACGGCCTCGCGTTTTTTGCCAAGGTGGTGGACGTTGACCAGAGTCCAATCGGGCGCACCCCACGTTCTAATCCTGCCACCTACACCGGCCTGTTTACCCCGATTCGTGAACTGTTTGCCGGCGTACCGGAATCACGGGCGCGTGGTTATGGCCCCGGCCGCTACTCCTTTAACGTGAAGGGGGGCCGTTGTGAAGCTTGTCAGGGTGATGGCGTGATCCGCGTCGAGATGCACTTCTTGCCCGATGTCTATGTTCCTTGCGACGTTTGCAAGGGTCATCGTTACAACCGCGAAACCCTTGAAATTCAATATAAGGGGAAAAATATTCGCGAGGTGCTTGAAATGACCGTCGAACAAGCGCGTGTCTTTTTTGATGCCGTCCCGGTCGTCGCTCGCAAGCTGCAAACCCTCCTGGATGTCGGGCTGGGCTACATTACACTAGGGCAATCCGCCACCACTCTTTCAGGTGGTGAAGCGCAACGCGTCAAGCTGGCGCTGGAACTCTCTAAACGTGATACCGGCCGTACACTTTACATTCTGGACGAACCAACTACTGGCCTGCATTTTGCCGACATTCAGCTTCTGCTGGATGTCATTCATCGCCTGCGTGACCATGGCAACACCATTGCCATTATCGAGCACAATCTGGACGTGATTAAAACCGCCGATTGGATTATTGATATGGGGCCTGAGGGAGGTGATGGTGGCGGTACAGTGATTGCAGAAGGCCCACCTGAAAAAGTGGCTGAGCACCCAAAAAGCTATACCGGCAAATACCTCAAGCCACTGTTAAAGTAGATAGCGTGAAATAGATCACCTGCAATACCTCACACATCAAATTGAAAAGCACGCGCTGCTAGAAGAAGTAAGCGTAGGCAAAAATACCCAGCATTAAAATGGCGAATACCAGCTTGACTACTAAGGCCAGCACAAACCCTAAACCGGCTGCCAGCCCCACTCTGGTGGCCTGACTCGCTCCCCGCTGGGCCATGATCTCGCCAATGGCAGCGCCTGCCACAGTGCCAATGATCAAACCGGGCAAACCTGCCAGCAGACCCACCATGGCGCCAATCAGAGTGCCAATCATGGCTTGTCGGCTTGCGCCTGCTTGTTTTGTTGTCACTACAGACGCTACAACATCCATGAGCCATGCCACTGCTGCAATCACGCCGATCACAATGATCGTCGTCACCCCCACCCGCGCATAATCATCAATCCACGCACCAAGCAAAAGCCCGCCGTAGAGCAGAGGAACTCCGGGCAGCACCGGGAGCGCCAAACCAATTACCCCCAGAACCACTAGCAACACCACCACAATCCAGAGCCATTCCATCAGCAAACTCTCCTGTCCATCATTGTGGCGCACTCACCAGACGCATGCGTGACTCTATCGTGGCTGTTTTACGATTCAAAAATCGTGTTGATCGATGCTGATCGTAATACCGCGGGTTGGGAATCATGGCCGCCAGCTTCGCCGATTGGTAACTGGAGAGGTGACGTGCATTCACCCCAAAATAGTGTTTGGCTGCAGCCTGCGCACCAAATACGCCATTACCCCACTCAATCACGTTTAGATAAATTTCCAGAATCCGACGCTTACTCATCATTTTCTCCAGCATCACGGTAATCACCGCTTCCTGCGCCTTTCTCCAGGGCGTGCGTTTTCCTGATAAAAACAGATTTTTGGCCAATTGCTGACTGATGGTTGAACCACCAGCCACCAACTTGCCCTGTTTCAGGTTTTTCTCATACGCCTTTTGAATACCATCCCAGTCAAATCCATCATGCGCTGGAAAGCGGGAATCTTCTGCAGCGATTACTGCGCGTTTGAGATTATTTGAAATCTGCCCATAGTCCACCCATTGATACTTGAGTGTCGCTTTGGGATTTTTTGACTGCAGGGTTTGCAGGCGATCACGCATGAATGCGGTATTGGTTGGATTGTGGCTCACCCACCAGCAGATATGCAGAAATATCCATAGTTGGTATAAAAGTACCAGCACGACCAATATGGCGAGCAAGCGCCAGATGATGCCCTTCCAACTCATACACGAAAGGCAGCAATCACTGGCAAGGTGTGTGGCCGAACGCCACGCCAAAGATAAAATGCCTCAGCGGCCTGTTCAACCAACATTCCCAGACCATCCGCGACCATGGCACCCTGCGCACGTGCGAACTGCATGAACGGCGTATCACGCCCATACATCATGTCGTATGCCAATGCTTGTGTTTCAAACAGGGTCTCAGGTAAGGGCAGCTGACTATCACTCAACCCGGCTGAAGTCGCGTTAATCACTAGATCAAAGCGCTGTCCCTGTAAATCTTCAAAAGCGTAAGCCTGCACCGAGACAAAATGATAATCACCACGCTGCTCCACTTTACGCACCATGCTCAAGGCCTTATCCATGGTGCGATTGGCAATCACCAACAGCGATGGATGTTCTGCCAGCACGGGATGCAGCACACCCTCCGCGGCACCTCCCGCACCAATCAGTAAAACCCGCTTCCCTGCAATGGCAAACCCAAGATTTTCTGTAATGTCCCGCACCAGACCCACGCCATCAGTGTTGTCGCCCACAATACCTTGCGGTGTGAATAGCAGGGTATTGACGGCACCTGCATCTGAGGCACGTTCAGATAATCGTTCTGACAGCTGAAATGCTTCAAGCTTAAAAGGCACGGTGACGTTTGCGCCCAGATAGCCACTTGACTGCAATTGGGCCACTGTCTCGGGAAACCGATCCAGCGGCGACAACACCCGCTCATAGACCATATCCTGCCCGGTCTCTTGCGCGAAAGCAGCATGGATCAGGGGGGACTTGCTGTGCGCAATTGGATTCCCAATAACGGCATAATGATCTGGCATCAACAAGCCACCTGCAATCAGGCGTTGGCCCACGGCAGTTTAGCGGCCTTCCAGCCATTCACTGCACCGCGCTGTTTTTTGGTCGGATCAACCTCGCCTTCAAACCCTTCAAGCACATTAAAGGCTTCTGCATAACCGTGCTCTGAGGCTACCGTGGCCGCATTGTTCGAGCGTCCGCCGGTTCTGCATATGAACATCACCAACGCCTCTTTATCCACCTGCATTTGCAAATGGTTGAGAAAATCCGGGTTTGGCGTCATGCCAGGATAGAAAGCCCATTCTATCGACAGTGCATCAGGTATTCTGCCCACCAGCTCCAACTCCGCGCGGCTACGTACATCCACCAACTTGGCACTGGGCACCAACTTCAGCACCTCATGGGCTTCGGTTGGGGTCAAGGCACCCGCATAAGGCAACCCTTTTTCTTCAGCGCGCTGCCTAGCCTTTTGTAATATTTTATTGAGCGATTCCATGATGCTCTCCTTGCGTGAAATTCAAGTAAAATTATAGCTGGAAATGCCCCTTCCCGCTTACGCACCAATTAAGTGCATTTGGATAATGATTTGCACCTAATTGGTGCTTTTTCATGTTGTTCTCTTTTGTAAGCTTCTGTGTAACAATGAGAAATTCGATTCATGCGCATGGCATGCTTCCTGCTATGCATAAGATTCAAAAAGCGCTTTTCACTAATTTTAACTACTCTTCAATTGTATTTAGGAGAATCAAATGGCGGTAGCTGACGTAATGAAGATGGTGAAGGAAAACGACGTTAAGTTTGTCGATTTTCGTTTCACTGACACCAGAGGCAAAGAACAGCACGTATCCGTGCCTGTTTCACACTTCAACGAAGATAAATTCACCGAAGGTCATGCCTTTGACGGATCTTCTATCGCCGGTTGGAAGGGTATTCAAGCTTCTGACATGCAGTTGATGCCTGATCCAGATACCGCTTTCCTTGATCCTTTCATGGATGAACCCACACTGGTGCTGACCTGTGACGTTGTTGATCCTACTGACGGCAAGGGCTATGACCGCTGCCCTCGTAGTCTTGCCAAACGTGCTGAAGCCTACCTGAAATCGACTGGTCTGGGCGATACCGCGTTTTTCGGCCCTGAGCCAGAATTCTTCATTTTCGACTCCATCCAGTGGCAGGTTGGCATGCAGGGATGTTCCGTCAAGATCACTTCCGAAGAAGGTGCATGGGCGACGGGTGAACACTTTGAAGGCGGCAACGTCGGTCACCGTCCCGGCATCAAGGGCGGCTATTTCCCAGTTGCGCCTGTAGATTCTCTGCAAGACGTACGCTCCGCCATGTCTCTGGCACTGGAAGAAATTGGCATTCCAGTTGAAGTACACCACCATGAAGTGGCCAATGCCGGCCAATGTGAAATCGGCACCAAATTCAGCACCCTGACCAAGCGTGCAGACTGGACACAGATGCTGAAATACGTGGTACTGAACACCGCACACGCTTATGGCAAAACCGCAACATTCATGCCGAAGCCTATTGCTGGCGATAACGGCTCTGGCATGCACTGCCACCAATCCGTATGGAAAGATGGTAAGAACCTGTTTGCAGGCAACGGCTATGCTGGCCTGTCCGAGTTTGCACTGTACTACATTGGCGGCATCATCAAGCATGCACGTGCACTGAATGCCATCACAAACCCAAGCACCAACTCCTACAAGCGTCTGGTGCCTGGCTTTGAAGCACCCGTCAAGCTGGCTTACTCTGCCAAAAACCGTTCCGCATCCATTCGCGTACCTTTTGTGCACGGTGACAAGGCACGCCGTATTGAAGCCCGCTTCCCGGATCCTACCGCCAACCCATACCTGGCATTTGCTGCCATGTTGATGGCCGGTCTGGATGGCGTGCAGAACAAGATTCACCCAGGTGAACCAGCCACCAAAGACCTCTACCATCTGCCTCCAGAAGAAGATGCAGCGATTCCAACCGTATGTGCTTCTCTGGATCAGGCTCTGGAATACCTCGACAAGGATCGTGAGTTCCTGACCCGTGGCGGCGTATTCTCTGATGACTGGATCAACAGCTATATCGAGCTGAAGATGGAAGAAGTCACCAAGATGCGCATGACACCGCATCCATTGGAATTCAGCATGTACTACAGTTGCTAACAGCCACGACTCAGGCAGTGCTACTGCCTGATGTGCTGCGTCTGAAAAAGGCAGGAAATCTTCCTGCCTTTTTTTTGCATATTGATCATTGATCAGCGCCGCTCATGAGCCGATACCGACAATTTAAAATGATACGCATGCGCTATCCCCTAGCGGCATACAGCTAATGTCAACGAACTACAAGTGCTGTTCGTTGCCATAACCATAGTTATTCAACTACACTCACATTATGGTGAATCCTTTAATGAATCTGCTGATCAACCGCCTAGCAGCGAAACAAACCCAAGCCTTCAGGCATGGCGTTGATCGCTTGTTAGCCGCCCTGATCGCTATAGTGCTGTTGAGTATGCACATAACTGCTAGGGCAGAGGTTTACAAAATTGTGGATGAGGATGGCCGGGTGACGTATACCAACGTGCCTACTAAAGGCGCCAAAAAAATCGAGATTGATCCACCCCCGCCGCCTAGCAGTCAACCGTCACGTGAAACGGTGCGGACGCCTGCTGATTTTCCCCGTGTAGATAAACAGACCCAGAACTCACGCGATAGCAAACGCAAGGAAATCCTGCGTGAAGAGCTAGCAGCCGAAAAGAAAGCGCTGGAAGAAGCCAAGAAAGCCTATGCTGAAGGTGAAGCCAATCCTGAAGTCTATCGTGCGCCCAATGGGAAAACGTTCCGCAACGTTCCCAAGTTTGAAGAAAAGATGCAGCGCCTGCAAGCAGATGTCGATGCACATCAGAAAAATGTAGAACTTCTCCAGAAAGAATTAGATGCACTAAATTAGTGCATTTATCCAACCACCCTCCCACCAATTTGCTATGATCACGCCATCTACATACATTTGTAGCTGGCGATGAATCACATTTTCACTCAGATCTGAGCTAGCAGTTCGGTTGCATTTCTTTTGCGATGGCGCCGAAACATGCTGCGAAACGTCGACAAATGCACCAAGGAAGTGCCGTTATGCGGTCATTTAGAAGAAATTTCATGCAACATCATCAGGAGAATTGCTGATGTTTAGTGCAAGCGCACGGGATTCTATTGAAGCGCGCACCAAATGATGGCCTGGCTTTTGCTTATACTCGCTACATGGATAAATTGATTCCCGCTTCCTTTGCCGGCCTGGAGCATTTGGCAACTGCCGTGATTCTGCTGGATCAGGATCGCAACGTGGTATATGCCAATCCGGGCGCAGAAGTCGTTTTTGCCATCAGCGCCAATCAAATTCAGGGCTTGAACATCTCTCAGGTGTTTCCTGATTGTGAAATTCTGCATAGTGCTTTGGAAAATGCCATTCGCAATCACAGCCCGTTTCGTGAACATGAGTTTGTGATCACGACCCTGCGGCAAAATTCTATGGCCGTGACTTGCACCGTCACCCCGGTTGATCTGCCGCCCGCTTGCTTGGTACTAGAGTTTCAGCAGATGGATCAGCAGCTTCGCATAGCACGTGAAGAGCGCATGTTGATTCAGCAACAGGCCAATGCTGAGCTATTACGTAATCTTGCCCACGAGATTCGCAATCCACTGGGTGGTCTCAGAGGCGCCGCACAACTGCTGGAGCATGAATTACCTCAAGCCAGTCTGCGCGAATACACCCAGGTCATCATCAAGGAGGCAGATCGTCTGCAATCTCTGATGGACCGCCTGCTGGTTCCACACCGCGTGCCCAAGTACGAGCCCACCAATATTCATGAGGTGCTGGAGCGTGTCCGCAGCCTGCTACTGGCAGAAACTCCGCAAAGCATCATCGTGCGTCGCGATTACGACACTAGCCTGCCAGAGCTGATCGGTGATCGTGAAAAACTGATACAGGCCGTGTTGAACATCGCCAGAAATGCCGTACAGGCCATGCTCAGCATGCCGCAAGAGGGTCGCCCACCCAGTGAAATCATCTTGAGAACACGCGCAGAGCGTCAAGTGACTTTGGCCAGAAAACGTTATCGCGTCGCCATTCGATTGCAGATCATCGACAATGGGCCGGGCATTCCTGACGACATTCGGGAGCGTATATTTTTCCCGTTAGTGTCCGGGCGTGAAGGGGGTTCTGGCTTAGGCCTCACACTGGCGCAGACTTTCATCACACAGCATCACGGCATGATTGAGTGTGAGAGTCGCCCCGGACAAACCTGTTTTACCATATTGCTGCCCATCGAGAGTACAGCGCTCAAATGCCTGATACCCAGACAGTAATCGCGACGCAGCAGATCACAGTATTTATTTATAACATTGAGCAATTGAGGCACACGAAATGAAACCAATCTGGATCATCGATGATGACAAATCCATCCGCTGGGTTTTTGAGAAAGCCCTTGCGCGAACGGATATGGACTTCAAGACATTTTCTTCCGTGCCAGAAGCGCTCAACGCACTCAACACGGAAGAGCCACAGGTCGTGGTCAGTGACATTCGCATGCCCAACGGTTCCGGGCTGGATTTTCTACAGGAAATCAAAGTCAGGCTGCCTGATGTGCCCGTGATCATCATGACCGCCTACTCTGATCTGGAAAGTGCAGTGGCTGCTTTTCAGGGCGGCGCATTTGAATACCTCGCCAAGCCTTTTGATGTTGACCAGGCCATTGAGATCATCCGCCGTGCGGTTGAGGAAAGCATGCGGCAGGCTACCGAAGCCGTGGCAGTTGAAGACTCACCTGAAATTATTGGTCAAGCGCCTGCCATGCAAGAGGTGTTTCGTGCCATTGGTCGCCTTAGCCGCTCGCATGCCACCGTGCTGATCAACGGGGAATCCGGAACTGGCAAGGAATTAGTCGCCAGCGCCTTGCATCGGCATAGCCCACGTGCCGACAAAACCTTTATCGCCATCAATACAGCCGCCATTCCAAAAGATCTGCTTGAATCTGAATTATTCGGCCATGAGCGTGGCGCATTCACCGGCGCACAATCAGCTCGGCGTGGCCGGTTTGAGCAAGCCGATGGTGGCACGCTGTTTCTGGATGAAATTGGCGATATGCCGGCTGATCTGCAAACGCGTCTACTCCGCGTATTGTGTGATGGTCAGTTCTATCGTATTGGTGGCCATCAGCCAGTCAAAGTGAATGTGCGCATCATTGCGGCCACCCACCAGGATCTGGAAGAACGCGTTAAACAAGGTCTGTTCCGTGAAGACCTGTTTCACCGCCTGAATGTGATTCGTCTGCGTTTGCCTCCATTGCGTGAACGCCGTGAAGATATTCCGCTACTGGTTAAACACTTTCTGCAACAAAGTGCGCAAGAGCTCGGCATGGATACCAAAATTCCATCTGCGGCAGCATTACGCTATCTCTCCAATTTGGGTTGGAGCGGCAACGTCCGTCAATTGGAAAACGTGTGTCATTGGCTCACCGTAATGGCACCCGGCCAGAACATTGATGTCGCCGATTTGCCGCCTGAGATTAAAGAAGAAAGCAGCAAACCTGTTAGCAGTAGTAACTGGCAAGAGGCCTTGGGGCTGGACGTTACTGATGCCCTGAACCGTGGCGAGCAGGAAGTGATGGAAACCCGTGTACGCGAGTTTGAAAAAATCCTCATTACCCGCGCTTTGCAGCATACCAGTGGACGTCGGATAGAGGCTGCCGTGCAGTTGGGCATCGGCCGTAACACGCTCACTCGCAAGATTCAGGAGCTGGGGATCGAGGAGTGAGTTACAAGGTGAAAGGTGAAAGGTGAAAGGCAAGAGACTTCAGCGTAATTTCTAATTTCAGATCATCTGCTCGCTATAATTCCACGTTGATGAAGCAACTTAATCACCGCCTCTGCACACGCCTCTGTACTTTGGCCCGCGGTATCCAATACTAACTCCGGCTCGGTTGGCGCTTGGTATGGTGAACTGACCCCGGTAAAGTCAGTAATTTGGCCCGCGCGGGCCTTGGCATACAGGCCCTTCACATCGCGCTGCTCGCACACAGCCAACGGACTGGCGCAGTGGATTTCAATAAAGCGGGCCTCGCCGACCACCTTACGCACACGTGCTCTATCGTCTGCATAAGGAGAAATAAAGGCAGCCAGCACAATGATGCCAGCATCGGCAAACAAGGCTGCCACTTCACCAGTACGTCGAATATTTTCACGCCGAGATTCCGGAGAAAAATCCAAATCCGCACATAAACCATGGCGTAGATGGTCACCATCCAGCATGACGGTATGGCAGCCCATCGCATGCAACTGAGCCTCGACTGCACTGGCCGTGGCGGATTTACCTGAACCAGACAGACCAGTAAACCAGAGTACCGCACTCCCATGCCCTTTGAGTGCCTGTCGCATCTCAGCAGTCACCGCCATGGGGGGCACTTTCAAATTGGCGCCTGCCATCTCAACTTCATTCGCCATCTTAATCCAGGCCAAGCGCCTGTTTCAGCGGCCCAAGATGTGCTTCATAATTTTTCCAGCGCTGCACCGAAGTTTTATAAATCGGCTGACGCACTTGCCAAAGTGAAGCAGTTTTAACGTTACGCTCCAGTTTGTGCGGGGCCAGACATGCATCATCCCATGGCAAACCGACATGCTCAATCAGTTTGCGTGACCAGTATTCCGGATCTGCAATCACATCTTCATAGTTCAAATCCAGAATGCGTCCTGGCAACACCGCATGCCAATGCGCCATCAAACGCTGGTACTGACGGTGGTGATGACCAAGATTTTCAAGGTCATATGCATATTGGTGAGGCGCACCAAAATTCTGGAAGAAGATTGACAGGCAATTATCCATCGCATCCCGTTTGCAATGCACAATTCTCGCCTTGGGGAACAAGCTGGCAATCAAACCCAGATAGAGAAAATTATGTGGCATCTTGTCGGTAATGCGAGCTACTCCCTCACCGGCACCGGTAATCTTGTTGAGTAGTTTCAGGTATTCACTGGTAATCACTTCTGCTTGGTCAGGCTGCAGACGTTTCACACAATCCGGATACTCAGCGTTATTGTCGCCAATCAAATGTGGGATTGAGGTGGGTGCTTCATTCCAGAACACGACCTCACCCGCCCCTATCACTTGTGGATGACTGGAAATAATCTGCTCAGTCAATGTGGTGCCAGAGCGCGGCATGCCGACAATAAACACCGGCATTTCACTCATACTGCCCAGCTTTTGCAATGTCGCCAAGTTTTCTGGAGTAAACACCGCAATATCATGATCTACGCGTGCAATGTCTGCTTCCGGCTGATAGTCATATTGCTGATTTTTCAGCCGGTTAGCCCGTGCATAATAGTGAAAGGCCTCATCCCATTGCTTGCTGTCATCCAGCACCTTACCCAGCGCGAACGACAGGCCGATCGTGGCTTCATGCTCATCCGTCATCTGGTCAGCTAGTGTTTTCATGATAGGGATCAGCGGGTCATCAGCCTTGTATTTATGAGCGCTCGCTAAATAATAGTAGGCGTCATAGCAATCCGGAAACCGCGCCAGCGTCTCTGTGTAGTAATGGATGGCCTGTTCACTGCGGCCATCTTCCAGATGACTGCGTCCCAAGCCCAGCAAGGCCATTTCCCTATCCTTGTTCTGCTGCGTTACTTGTTCAAACAGGGCAATGGCCGCATCAGTATTGCCCATGGCCTGATAGACATAACCTTTACGCTCCATCAGCTCAAGATTCCCCGGCTTAAGCTGTAGCGCACGATCCAGACACTCCAGCGCCTCATCAAATCGACGCTGCTCCTGCATGACTTCAGCCAACACCACAATCGCATCCATCCATTCTGGCCGCAGCTTCACCGCTTCGTAGTAATGATTGGCAGCGAAACCAACTAATTTCGCTTTGCGTAGACATCCGGCAAACAGATAATGGTAAAGGGCATTGTCCGGCACTATGCCAACCGCATGCTCATAGCACTCCAAGGCCCTCGGGTAATCTTCAAGTGCTTCATACGCGCGTGCCATGCCGCAAAAGGCTGGGTGATGTTTTTTATCCACATCCAGCACGCGACGATAACGAGCAATGGCATCTTCATAGCGTTGGATGCCCTGCAATGCTTCTGCCATCGGAACCAGCAGTCCCGTTTCCATCTGCTTGTCCAGCGCGATGGCACGTTGAAACTCCTTCAATGCAGTTTCAAACTCACCACTCTCAGACAGCGCAATGGCAAGATTCGCATGACTCGGCGCATGGGTTGGGTTGGCTTGCACAATCTGCCGGAAATATTTGGCAGCCTCTGCAGGTTTGCGATTTTGCACATAGAGCATGGCCAGCATTTGCATCACATCCCAAGCTTGGGGAGCGGCTTTCAATACATCCTTCAGCAAGGATTCTGCCTGTAAAAAATGACCGCTCTTTGCTGCCTGCTGGGCAGTAGTCACCATGTTTTGTAATTGTTGGACTTTTTCCGGTGTCAGGGTTTTCATTCAAATATTTTTTATCGACTTGTCATTAATGTATCAAGCAGAGGCTAATGTATAGCAATCAATTGTAAGCAATGATTAGACTACCGGTATGGCATCACGAACAATCTACAAGACTAATTGCAACGGTAGAAAAGCTCTCGTTTCTGAGAGATTAAATCTTCTTGCTGCTGGATGACGCTATATGAAGACTCACACTTTCGACTGGCTAGCGTGTAGCAATCCGACCATTGTAAAAAGCCACTACAAGTGACAGAAGGAGTTGTTTGATGTGCAGAAGTCCCTTCAAGCAGTCTCAAACGTGCGTCCGGATCATGGGTACAGGCAGTTAACACGTAGGTTAGCAAAACCAACATCAAAGGCTTCATGAATAATCTCCAGTAATTATGATGTTAGTATGACCAGCTTAGTCAGCCAGTTGTTCTGTCATTTGCAACGGAAAGTTAGTTGGCGTCTGCCACCGACCGGACTCTCTTCCTTACTCACAGTTGTATAACCCTGCTTACAAGTATCCATTGCCTTACGGTTACAGCTTCCCCAATCTTCTACCGATCCACTACAGGTGGTGGAATAAATCTCTTCTGTGGCAGAAATTCTTTTCACGGGTTGCGCTTGCCCTTGTTTTAACTGCGCACAACCAGAGACCATCACTAAACATGCCAACAGAATACTTACCTTCATTTTGAACTCCAATTAACTTAATGCAATATATTAACACTGAAATAAAAACGGCACCCGAAGGTGCCGTTTTAACGACTGAACTACTAAGAATAAATCTTAGAAGAACAGAATCGCGCCCAGAGCAATGGTACGCGCTTCACCGTTTTGACCACGTTGGAGAGCGATGTTCTTGTAGTCAGCATCAATGTACTCAGCAACCAGATTCAGGCTCTTGGTCAAAGGATGATAGGCACCAACGATCCAGCTGCGGTTTTCAAACTCGGCTGTACCACTGTTGCCACCAATACGGCTGGTACCCCAGGACAGACCCAACTTGGTACCAGCACCTGGAATAGTGTAAGTACCTTGTACATAACCACCTTCGTTATCCAAATCAGATGTAGTGAACAAGCCACCAGACAAGAAAGTGGTTGGTGACAAGCCTAATAGACCACCACCTGCGCCACCAGCAACAGTACCTGGATCACCAATACCCTTACCATCATAGTAGTAACCAACCAAACCAAAGTCTGACACGTTAACCTTACCACCTAATTCCCATGCGCGCACACGTTCGTTCAGTGCAGGAACAGCTGTAATGCCAGTACCAAAAGCTTCACTACGTGTTCTTTGGCTCAGGAAACCTACCCACACCTTACCAGCGACATCACCAGCCCACTCATAGCTCGCCTTTGCATCCCAGCCAAGTTCACTGTTAGCGCTGTTGCCCCATGGTTGACGCGCAGCAACACCGAAGCTGAAACCATCCCAGTTTGGTGACATGTACTGGATTTGACCAACCCAGTCAGCATAGATGTAACCAGAACCGATACGACCCAATGTGGTGTTACCGTTACCGCCAGCACCAGTACCAGTACCAAGCAATGTCATGTCGTTCAGGATAGCGTCGGAACCGAACAGACCCAAGTCACGACCCATCTTGATGGTACCCCAGGAAGCATCGCCAAATGTCAAGAAAGCTTGACGAATGTTCATGCTACCAGAGCCAAAGGAGTTGTTATTGAATTGCCCAGTAGTACCACCGCCTAGAGTTGGGGAGCCGCCTGGACCAGATTCAACACCGGTGAAGAATGTGAACTGGAAAGCGATGTCCAGATCGTTCTGGCGAGTCTTACCACCAATACCAATCGCAGCTGGCAACAGACCAGTATTAATTGTATTGGCATTGCGGCTACCAGGAACGTTGGTGCCACTTGGTGAGCGCAGATCACCCTTGAAACGGGTATTAGTGTAGTAAGCGTTGACGTTACCACCGATATCGATGGTCCAGTCGCCTGCTGGAATGGTGATACCAGCGTTTGCGGCAGAAGCGCCAAATGCCATTACAGCACTTGCAACTGCCAGACTCAGTTTCTTGTTCATATATATCTCCTGTTGCGTTTTAAGTTTTCACACCCCAGCTTGCTTTTAATCGCTTGTCTGGTTTGCGATATCGCGAACTTTCCCAACATGACGTTAAGAAGGTAGAGTGAGTATGCCAAAGGGGGAATTGTCACTGCAAGTAAAGCGGGCGTTTTTTTAACGCTTTTTCAATGTTTGTTGTTTTTTTGCAACAATCATTCTTGATGAGCGCTATCTATTGCGCAGAGTGCGCAGCCATCAAGCGGATATTAACCACTTATAATTCGCGCTCCGTCACAGAAAACAGGCGCTGATATTCACGTATGGCATAGCGATCTGTCATACCTGCAATGTAATCAGCCACGGCTCGTGCGTGGTGCTGTGCCGCATATTGCTGAAACTCTTGTGGCATCAACCCTGGGTCGGCATTAAAAGCTTCAAACAACTCGGTGATGATGCGCTTGGCTTTAACACTCATACGATTAACACGGTAATGCTGGTACAAGTGTTTGCGCAGAAACTGCTTCAGCGCAAGCTGCTGCTTTTGCATGGCCGGACTGAATGCAATCAGCGGGGCATGCTGCCTGACATCCGCAATACTTTCAATGTCCGCCTCACGGATGTTATGCAGGCTTTGTGTGCACACATCCACAATCTGGCTATTGATCATTCGGCGCACGGTTTCATGGACTAAACGACGTCCATCCAAGGTGGGGTACTGTTGTTGTACCTGCTTCAGATGTGTGGCAAAAATCTCGACTTCTGAAATTTGCTGCAAGGTGATGAGGCCAGAGCGTAGCCCGTCATCCACATCATGATTGTTATAGGCAATTTCATCTGCCAGATTGGCAACCTGTGCCTCTAGTGAGGGTTGCTGCTTATTGATAAAGCGTTCACCGACATCACCCAATTGACGTGCGTTTTTGACTGAACAATGTTTGAGTATGCCTTCACGCATTTCAAATGTCAGATTCAGGCCGTCAAATTCCGCATAGCGAAGCTCCAGGTGATCCACCACCCGCAAGGATTGCAGGTTGTGCTCAAACCCACCTTCTTTCTTCATGCAGGCATTGAGGGCATCTTGCCCGGCATGCCCAAAAGGGGTATGCCCCAAATCATGCGCAAGGGCAATGCCCTCCACCAGATCTTCATGCAAGTGAAGATTGCGGGCAATCGCTCGTGCTATTTGCGCGACTTCCAGACTATGGGTCAGGCGTGTACGAAATAAATCGCCTTCATGGTTCACAAAGACTTGGGTTTTGTATTCCAGTCGACGAAAGGCGCTGGAGTGAATAATACGGTCTCGATCCCGCTGGAACTGGTTGCGACCCTGTGGCAGCGCTTCAGCATGTTTTCTGCCTCGGGACTTTTCTGGATGAGCCGCGTAGGAAGCGAGCTTAAGCATGGGATTCCAATGCCAAGGTTTGCCGCAAAGCCTCAGGGTCATAATCTGCGCTGACCACTGCTTTGCCGATGCCTTGTTGCAGAATGAGTCGAATCTGGCCATCGACCACTTTTTTATCCAGCCCCATTAAATCAAGATACTTTTCCACACCCAGCCTGGGGGCAGTGACAGGCAACTTGGCTGCTTGCAAAATGGCACTGATGCGTTGCACCTGCTCCGGCGCAAGCCAACCGAGACGGGCGGAAAGGTCTGCCGCCATCATCGTTCCTGCTGCCACTGCTTCGCCATGCAGCCAGACACCATAACCCATGGCGTTTTCGATCGCATGGCCGAAGGTATGGCCGAGATTCAGCAAGGCGCGCTCGCCACTCTCGCGTTCATCCGCTGCCACCACTTCAGCCTTGTTTTGGCAGGAACGATAAATGGCATAGGCCATTGCCTCGGTATCCAACGCGTTCAGGCGCACCATATTCGTTTCCAGCCATTCAAAGAAATCGATGTCTCTGATCAGGCCGTATTTGATGACTTCAGCCAGGCCTGCCGCTAACTCGCGTGGTGGCAAGGTTTCTAGCGTGTCGATATCAGCCAACACCGCCTGTGGCTGATAAAAGGCGCCTATCATGTTCTTGCCCAGTGGATGGTTAATGCCAGTTTTACCACCAACCGAGGAATCTACCTGCGATAACAAGGTGGTAGGCACTTGAATAAAGGGCACGCCACGTAAATAAGTCGCTGCCGCATAACCTGTCAGATCTCCAATGACGCCGCCGCCCAGCGCAATGAGGGTAGTGCTGCGTTCACAACGATTTTGTAACAGTGCGTCATAAATCTGGTTCAGCGTCTCACTGTTTTTGTAGGCTTCGCCATCGGGCAAAATAATTTCAATCACAGAAACTCCGGCAGCGCGTAAAGGCGCTGACAGGGTTTCAAGGTACAAGGGAGCCACTGTCGTGTTGGTCACAATGGCCACCTGCTTACGTTTCAAGTGCGGCAGGATGAGTTCTGGACGTTTGAGTAGCCCCCGCCCGATATGAATGGGATAGCTTCGATCCCCCAAGGCAACATTAAGAGTTTGCATGTTTCTGTTCATCTTCCTGATGGATAGTAGGCTGAGACAGGTTCAAGGCAGCCAGCTTTTGCTCAATTTGGTGGACGATGGTCCCCACTGCCTGACCGCCAGTGTCCACCGTGATACTAGCGACTTCCTGATATAAGGCATCACGTTCAGCAAAGAGTTTTTCCAAACGCGCTTTGGGATTCTCGGTTTGCAGCAAAGGCCGGTTACGATCATTCCTGGTCCGCAACCAAAGATCATGGACATTGGCACGAAGATAAATCACCACACCATTGGCTTTTAAGGCTTCACGATTTTCTGGCAGCAGCACAGCACCCCCGCCAGTCGCCAGCACAACATCCTGCACTTTAGTCAGCTCTTCGAGCATGGCCGCTTCACGCTTGCGGAAACCTGCCTCGCCCTCAAGCTCAAAAATCAATGGGATATTCACACCCGTCCGGCGTTCGATCTCATGGTCGGTATCATAGAAGGTTTTATTGAGGTGTTTGGCCAACAACCGGCCAACCGTTGTTTTGCCTGCACCCATCAAACCTACGAAGAAAATATTCCCGGACATAAAAATACCTGCCATTGTGTGGCAGGTATTTTAAGGGATATCGTGACGCCTGTCAGATATTGGCTAGCGGATCGCCAAACTCTCATCCAATACCTTTGGTGTAATGAAAATCAGCAGCTCGGATTTTTCATTGGAGCGAAGCGTGCGCTTGAACAGATTGCCGACTACAGGCAGGGTGCCGAAGAAAGGCACTCTGTCTACATCATTACGCTCGGTTTGCTCATAAATACCTCCCAGCACAGCGGTTTCGCCATTGGCCACCAAAATCTGTGTTGTGATTTTCTGCGTTTCAATCGAAGGTACACCAGCAAAGACAGCCCCCACGCGATCCTTTTTCACCAGCAGATCCATAATGATCTTGTCATCCGGGGTCACTTGCGGCGTCACTTCCAGACTCAAGGTGGCCGATTTGAATTGAACCGCAGTTGCACCACTTGCCGTGGCTGCCTGATAAGGAATTTCCGTACCCTGCTCAATCGTGGCTTTCTGTTGGTTGGCTGTGGTCACACGGGGGCTGGAGACCACCTTGCCGCGGTTATCCGTTTCCAGCGCGGAGAGTTCCAGATTCAACAGGATACCGGCAGGCAGGCTAAACCAGCTTAGCGCGATGCTACCAGCGGCATTGGCTACAGGCAGATTGGACATCAGGTCGGGCTGGCCATCTGATGACACGCCCAACTGGAATGGCGAACCAGAAACTGAGGGCATAATAGTGCCTGTGGTCTCACCTTGCGTCAGCGTACCGTCCTGGCCAACTTCAGTGTAACGATTACCCAGGTTACCACCCACCGTTGTTCTACTACGTCCCGGCCTACCCAACTGGCTGATACCAAAACGTGCACCGAGATCCTTACTGAAGCCTTCATCGGCAATGACGAGGCGCGACTCAATCATGACCTGTTTGACGGGCACATCAATCTTGTTGAGGATATCCTGAACATTTTCCAGATTCTTCACAATATCCTGCACAAAGATGGTGTTGGTTCTGGCATCGACCACTGCGCTGCCACGTTTGGACAGAATCTTTTGCTTGTCATCGGTTAGGATGTTTTTGAAGTTTTCAGCTTTTTGATACTTTAAGGTAAACACTTCTGTACGCAGTGGCTCAAGATCTTCAATCTGTTGCGTAGCTTCCAGTGCCAGCTTTTCCTTGGCATTGACTTCATCCGCAGGGGCAACCCAGATCACATTGCCAGTTTTGCGCATGGTCAAACCCTTACTCTGCATGATGATATCCAGCGCCTGATCCCAAGGCACATCTTTCAAACGCAGGGTCAGGTTACCTGAAACCGTATCGCTGGTAATGATATTGAGCCCAGTAAAGTCAGCAATCACCTGCAATACTGAGCGTACATCAATGTTCTGGAAATTAAGCGACAGCTTCTCACCCGCATAGCCTGGCTTGGAGCCCTGCACCAGCTTGTTCGGGTCTTCAACAATCGGGCGAACATCAATAATGAACTTCTTGTCGGCTTGATATGCAGATTGCTCCCAATTGCCCTTGGGCTCAATCACCATGCGCGCGTTCTTGCCTTGCTTAAGGGTGTCGATATACAACACAGGGGTATTGAAGTTAATCACATTCAAGCGACGCTCAAGTGCGGCGGGCACTTCGGTATTGAGAAAATCTACCAGAATCTGCTTACCCTGCTGGCGAATGTTGATGCCCACTGTTGGATCAGATAGATCAATCATCACGCGACCTTCACCGTTTTTGCCACGTGCAAAGTCGACGTTGCGAATACTGTGGGTCTGATCACCAACCTGCGCTTCAGCAAAACGTGTCACGGTAGCACTTGGAGCCGCAGCCAGATTTTCACCCTGTAGCGTAATTCTGGTCTGATTACCATTAATTTCAGTTGAGTAACCTGAAGACTTGGTCAAGTTCAATACGAGACGCGTTCTGTCCTTGGCTTGCGCCAGACTGATACTCTTGAGCACGCCCTGTTCGGCTGGCATGCTCGACTTGGCAAGGCCATTCGCAGTATTAGGGAAATCCAGCGCAATGCGAGCAGGTGATTTGAGCGTGAATCCTGCAGGAGGATTCTCAAGTGGAATCTTGGTGGTAATCGTCACAATCACCCGATCCCCCGGAAGTCCGGCAAAATCCACCTTGTCGATACTGTTTGCCAGCACCGGATCTTCAGCATAAGCCGAGAGCGCAAACCAGCCTAAACATAAGCTGGCAACCAGCTGCACCATATTGATATAGCGACGCGTTATCATCATTTTCCCACCCTTATTCCTGCAATTCCAGACTGGTCATACGCTCTACCCAGTCGCCGCTAAGCTCATCCTGAACAATTTCTTTCAATGTAACCCCGGACTCACTGATATCCGTCACGATGCCAAAATTCTGGCCCATATAATTTCCAATCCGGACTTGCTGCACACTCTCATCCGGTATTTTTATTAATCCATACTTCAACTTAGGTCTTTCTATCGAGCCCACGAACTTAAGACTCTCCAATGGGTAGGCCTCCAGCGGTTCCCTTGGGCGATTCAGGTTAGGCTGAATCGCGCTTGAACTGCTGGCCTGCGCCCGACGTGGCTTGAATGGATCATTCAATATGCCATCCGCGTTATATTGCCGAGGGATATAAGGCAGCACTTCTGGTAGCGGCTCAACGCGAACGCGCATATCCTGCGCGGCCTCTGCCATAAATCTATCCAGATCATCGCCCTGATTATCCGCGCAAGAAGTCAGGATAAAGGCGGAAACAAGCAGCAATATATGCTTCAATTCGCACGTTAAACCGGCATGCCGCCATTGAGATGAAGTATGCATCAATTAACGCCCTCCCTGACGCGCAGCTGCGGCTTTTCTTTCTGCCTCACGCTTGGCAGCCACTTCGCTGGCATCAAGATAACGGTAGGTTTTAGCTACCGCCTCTATGACCAACATTCCTTCTGGTACAGATTTTGCGACGTTTTTATCCTGAGAGGGCATGGATATGGAAAGATCGTTGAGGGTAACAATTCTGGGCAACCTTGAAATATCTGAGGCAAAATTGCCCAGGTCATGGTAGCCACCGATAACTTTAATAGCAATCGGCAGTTCGGCGTAAAAATCGCCAATGATTTCCTGTCCCGGCTTGAACAACTCAAATTCCATGCCCTTCTCTAGGCCGACCTGATTAATGTCAGTAAGCAGAGCATCCATCTGAGAACGATCAGGCAATTGTTTTAGGAGGGCACCAAAAGTCCGCTCGATATCCACCATTTGCTGTTTGTATGCCTCAAGATTGACGGATTGGCGTTTTTTCTGGGTAAACAGGTCTTTGAGTTCCACTTCTTTGGCACGAGCGCGATCAAGCTCTTCTGTGGCAGGCCGCCACATGAACCAGTATCCAGCGGCTACTATCAACAGGAAAACCACAGCCAGCAACACCAGCTTTACCGGAAGCGGCAGGTTACCAGCGTTCTGGATATCAATATTATTGAAATCATCTAGCTTCATGAACGTGCACCTCCTGATGGGGAGGGGTTGTTATCTGAAGATTTGTTTGCATTCAATTCAACAGTCATGATGAACTCATTGTATTTGATGTTGTTGATCATCAATGAATGAATTTCGTTAAGTCTGGGTGAATGCATCCATTCGGAAACACTTAGATTTCTGACCAGCGTTGCGACCCGGGCATTGGTATCTGCAATGCCTTTCAGTTCGATGGTGTTACCTTGCTGCTTGATGGTCTTGAGGTACACGCCCTCGGGCAACTGTCGGCTCAATTCATCCAGTACCACCACGGCTTGGCTTCGATTGCTTTGCAGATTCTCGACCACCTGCTTACGTTCAAGCACACTCTGAATCTGGGATTTCAGCTCCTTGATCTCATCAATTTCCTTGTCCAGCTGGGCATTGGCAGTTTCCAAACGGGCATTACGTTCGATTTGCGCACTGGTTTTAGCGTTGATGATGGTATTACCAAGAAAGATGATCGCACCTGCAGCGATGGCACTCGCCACCAACATGAGATTGAATTCACGCTGCCGCTCTGCACGCCTGATCTGACGATGAGGTAGGAGGTTAATTCTTATCATCAGGCAAAACTCCGCATGGCCAAACCACAAGCAATCAGAAGGGCTGGCCCGTCCGCAGCTGCCTGCTGGGCCTTGAGCCGAGGATTTAGGGTCATGTTGGCAAACGGGTTCAGAACGCGGGCGTTGACCTGTGTACGATCCTGCACCATCTTGTCAATGCCCGGAATGGCGGCACAACCGCCAGAAAGTAAGATATGGTCTACACGGTTATATTGGGTAGAACTGGTAAAGAACTGAACGGCACGCGCAACTTCCATGGTGAGGGATTGCATAAACGGCTGCAGTACCTCAGCTGTATAGCTCTCAGGCAATCCGCCCTTACGTTTTGCAATTTCCGCTTCCTCTGGTGAAAGACCATATCGACGCTGGATTTCCTGCGTTAACTGTCCACCTCCAAAGGCTTGCTCGCGCATGTAAACGGACTCTCCATCGTGCAGCACATCAATGTGCATCAAGGAAGCCCCGATATCAATCATCATCACCGTCTGGTCATTGCCGTTATTTGGCAGTTGCTTGGCACCAAGCCGGTAGGCGGCTTCTGCTGCATAGGTTTCAACATCCATGATCAGCACTTTGAGGCCAGCACCTTCTGCCGCGGCAACCCGGTCTTCAATTTTTTCCTTGCGAGAGGCGGCAATCAGTACTTCCACCTCGTCAGGATTGTTGGGGGCGGGGCCAACGACCTGAAAATCGATATTGACTTCATCCAGCGAGAACGGAATGTACTGGTTAGCTTCCGACTCAACCTGCAACTCCATTTCTTCTTCACGCAGGTCAGCTGTCATCAGAACTTTTTTGGTAATGACTGCCGCAGCAGGCAACGCCAGTGCCACGCGCTTTTCACGAGAACCCAGTAATTTCCAGGCGCGCTTGATGGCGTCCACTACATTGTCCAACTCGGCCACGTTGCCATCTACCACGGCGTCCTTGGAGAGCGGGGCTATCGCGTAACCTTCCAGCTTGTACTCCCCTTTACCAGCAGACCCCAGCTCTACCATTTTGACGTAGGCAGAACTGATATCAACACCGATAACAGGTGGTGTACGTTCTTTAAAAAAGTCGAATTTCAAACCGAAATTCCCTTTCATTATTGGTGAGTTACGCAAATTAATGATAATTTACGTTAAATGCTAGCAACAACTATAAATGGTGTAAAGCATATTATTAGTTTTAATTTATCGCCACTGACACCTATAATAAGCAAGTCTGCGATCCTGAAATTTACACCGACATGCTTTTCAGAAAACTGTGGCAGCTCTTGTTTGTGTTGCCTGTTGTTCTGGGTTTGATGTTAGCTGCCCTTGTGGGACTAGCTGCAATCCTGATCTACCCAACCCTGCCATCTCTTGAAGCACTTACCGATTACCGGCCCAAGGTACCCCTTCGCGTCTATTCTGCTGATAATCACCTGATTGCTGAATTCGGCGAGGAGCGACGCGCCTACATCCCAATTAACAAGGTGCCAGAATCACTCAAGCAAGCCATTCTCTCAGCAGAGGATGAACGCTTTTATCAGCATGGCGGCATCGACACGCTAGGCATTGTTCGCGCCATGCTCTCTAATATCAGCGCAGGGCGGTTCAAGGAGGGTGCCAGCACCATCACCATGCAGGTCGCCCGCAACTTTTTCCTTTCCAGCGAAAAAACCGCAACACGCAAGTTCAGCGAAGCCTTGCTCGCCATAAAAATTGAGCGAAATTTGAGCAAGGAGCAAATTCTTGAGTTATACATCAACCAAATCTATCTCGGCCAACGCGCCTATGGCTTTGGGGCTGCGGCTCAAGTCTATTACGGCAAGTCTCTGGAAAAATGTAGCCTGTCTGAACTGAGCATGTTGGCAGGCCTGCCCAAAGCGCCCTCCCGCTATAATCCATTCGTCAATCCCAAGCGCGCAGAAAGCCGCCAGCGTTATGTGCTGGGCCGGATGAAAACCTTGCAGTTTATCGATGAGGACGCCTACCAGTCCGCATTAGCAGAACCGGTTAAGTTGCGCAAAACCCGACAGATTCATGAGCTTTCAGCTGACTATGTGGCAGAGATCGCCAGGCAGGCCATGTATGACCGCTACAAGGATGCGATTTACAGTAGCGGCATGCGGGTTTACACCACCATCTTGAAACCCAATCAGGAAGCTGCCAATAAAGCCGTGGTGGAAGGCATACTGGAATATGACCGCCGACATGGCTTCCGAGGGCCTGAAAAGCAGTTGAATATCAACCTGCAAGATAAGGAAGCACTGGATAACGCGCTGGACGAGTTTGATGATTTTAATGGCTTGATTCCAGCTGTGATCATTTCAGCGGATATCAAGGCAGCGAAGGTATATACCAAAAGTGGTCTTGAGCTTACGATTGAGGGTGATGGCATTGGCTTGATCAAGCGCACACTTTCCGAAAAAGACCCGAAAAAGCGAATGGCAGGCCCCGGATCCGTTGTGCGTGTCTACAAGATTGGTGAGCAATGGCGGATTGCCCAGTTGCCGCAAGTCGAATCTGCACTGGTCGCTATGGATCCTGAAAGCGGTGCGGTTCGCGCCTTGGTAGGCGGCTTCAATTTCAATCGCAACAAATTCAACCATGTCACACAGGCCTGGCGTCAACCCGGTTCCAGTTTCAAACCATTTATCTATTCTGCCTCACTGGAAAAAGGATTTACCCCCGCTTCGATGGTGGAGGATGAACCCGTATATCTTTCACGCGAGGAAACAGGCAGCGGCAAAAGCTGGGAACCGAAAAACTTTGATCGTAATTATGAAGGCGCAATGAAACTCAGAACTGCGCTGACAAAATCCAAAAACATGGTGTCTATCCGTATCCTCCAGGCCATTGGCGTGGATTACGCTCGCGACTACATTACGCGCTTTGGATTTTCTGCAAAGGATCACCCCCCTTATCTCGCCATGGCGCTAGGTGCTGGCTCGGTCACCCCCTGGCATCTCGCCAGTGGTTATGCGGTATTTGCCAACGGCGGGTATCAAGTCCAGCCTTACATTATCAGCAAGATTGTTGATAGCAAAGGTAATGTAATTGAAGAAGCCAAACCACGTCTGGCAGCACAGGGTGCACCTCGCACGATTGATGGTCGCAATGCTTTCCTGATGACCTCCATGATGCAGGATGTGGTCAGAATTGGCACAGCCGCGCGCGCCAACAAACTGGGAAGATATGATTTGGCTGGCAAGACCGGCACCACCAATGATCAGTTTGATGCATGGTTTGCAGGGTATAACCCGAAACAGGTGGCAGTAGTATGGATTGGTCATGACAAACCCAAATCTCTGGGTTCGAACGAAACGGGCGGTCGTGCAGCACTGCCCATCTGGATCGACTATATGGCTGCCGCACTCAAGGGCGTACCGGATAACCCCTACACCCCACCCGCTGGCATCGTGTCTATCAAGATAGACCCCAATACAGGAATGCGCGTCGATGAAACTCAGGGGGGCGTATATGAATATTTCTATCACGAGTTTCCACCACCAGAGCCAGAACCTGAACCATTCTCAGATTTCTCTCCATTTCCTGGACACTCGAACGGTTCATCCAGCACGCCAAATAATGGCGCAAAGCGTGGACAAGGCTCGTTTTTTGATCAGCTTTTCTGAGTAGTGGCATCATGGCTAAAGATAGCAGTGGAAGACTCTTGCAGTTGCGCCAACGTATTGCGCAACAAGCAGCACGCCTGATGGCGGATGAGGGTATCTCGGACTATGGATTTGCCAAGCGCAAGGCTGGCAGGCAACTCGGGATTATGGAAGACAACTGCATGCCAACCAATGCCGAGGTGGAAGAAGAAATCAAGCTGTTTCATGAAATCTATAATAGCGATGGTCAGGCTGAGGCACTACAACAGCTCCGCTCTGATGCGCTAATCGTCATGCAGATGCTGGAGCGGTTTAACCCTTATCTCACTGGCGCAGTGCTGGATGGCACTGCAGGTCGACATGCGCCTACCGACATTCATTTATATGCCGACAGTCTGAAGGAGGTTGAGATGTTTCTTCTCAACCAGCAAGTCCCCTATGAAATGAATGAGCGCATTTTTCGCAAGAATGGCGAACGCAAGGATAATGACCGAAAAAAAATCCCGGTCTTCACGCTGGAAGGCCCCAACGGGCAAATTCGTTTGAGTGTATTTGATACAGTGGACGAGCGTCATACCGCCAAAGCGGCAAAGCACACCGGGGCTGGCAGGGCAAACCTGCAAAGCCTGATGGCATTAATGAGCGCAGATACTAGCGCTAGTGTTTTGCAAGAGATAGATGACTAGTCTTCTTTTAGCCAGCGTGCGGCATCCATCGCAAAGTAGGTCAGGATGCCATCTGCACCTGCGCGCTTGAACGCAAGCAAGGCTTCCATGACGCAAGCTTTTTCTTCCAACCAGCCATGCTGGGCAGCAGCTTTCAGCATCGCATACTCACCACTGACCTGGTAGGCATAGGTAGGTACCTGCAGCTCAGTTTTAACACGCCTGACAATATCCAGATAAGGCATGCCGGGTTTTACCATGAACATATCCGCGCCTTCTTCGATATCCAGCGCGACCTCACGGATTGCCTCATCGGTATTGGCCGGATCCATCTGGTAGGTCAACTTGTTCCCCTTGCCAAGATTGGCTGATGAGCCGACTGCATCACGGAACGGACCGTAAAAGGCCGAGGCATACTTGGCAGAGTAAGCAAGGATACGCGTGTGAATGTAGCCTGCACCTTCTAATGCCTGACGAATGGCACCGATACGTCCATCCATCATGTCTGAGGGTGCCACCACATCCACGCCCGCAGCGGCGTGTGATAAGGCCTGGCGCACCAGCACAGCAATGGTTTCATCATTCATGACGTAGCCATCGTCGTCGATCAAGCCGTCCTGCCCATGACTGGTATAGGGGTCCAATGCAATGTCGGTAATAACACCCAATTTAGGAAAAGCATTTTTGATGGCGCGGACAGCCCTTGGGACTAGACCATCAGGGTTCCATGCTTCTGCCGCATCGAGACTTTTCAGCGCTGCATCCACCACCGGAAAAATAGCCAGAGCAGGAATCCCCAGCGACACGCAGGTTTCAGCTGTTTTTAGCAGCACGTCCAGACTTTGTCGCTTCACACCGGGCATGGAGGCCACATCCTCGATGCGATTTTCCCCCTCCAAGACGAACACCGGATAAATAAGGTCATTAGTCGTCAGCGTTGTTTCGCGCATCAACCTGCGTGAAAAATCGTCCCGCCGCATGCGACGAGGACGACTATTGGGGAAATGGGATTGGCGCATCATGGTCTCTCGAATTCAGGCAAACAAACGTGCCAGCTCGGCACCGGGATCAGGCTGGCGCATAAAGGCCTCGCCCACCAGAAAAGTATGCACATCATGACCACGCATCAATGCCACATCTTCCGGCGTAAAAATACCGGACTCAGTCACTACGCAGCGGTCATCCGGAATGCTGGGCAGCAGGCCAAGCGTGGTATCCAATGTCACTTCAAAGGTGCGCAAGTTACGATTATTAATCCCCAGAAGCGGCGTTTCCAGTCTCAGAGCACGCTCCAGCTCTTCCGCATCATGCACTTCCACCAGGACGGCCATCCCCAGATCATGGGCTAACTCTTCCAACTGATGCATACGTGTCTGCTCGAGCGCAGCCACGATCAGCAGAATACAATCGGCCCCCATGGCACGTGCTTCATATACCTGATAAGGATCAATCATGAAATCCTTACGCAAGACAGGCAAATTGCTGGCTGCACGCGCCTCACGCAGAAAATCGGCAGAGCCTTGAAAATAGGGCGCATCCGTCAACACTGAAAGACATGCCGCTCCGCCGTTTTCATAACTTCTGGCGATTTCCGCCGGATGAAAATCTGGACGAATCACACCTTTGGAAGGGCTGGCTTTTTTGATTTCGGCAATCACCGCTGGTCGATCTGCCAGAATTTTGGCATGAATACTGCCGACAAAATCGCGCGGCGCATCAGCCGCAAAGGCTTCTTCCTGTATTTGCTGTAAAGGTTTGGTCGCCGTCGCAGCTGCGACCTCAGCATGCTTGGTTTCTAGAATTTTGTTCAAAATATCCGACATGGTATGCAGCACTATCCTCGATCATGATTCATTAACGTCTTCACTGGTGTCGAAACCAGGTATCTTTCATATTGCAGGAGCAAGTGCCTTTAACTGGCCGAGCTTCTGCAATGCTGCACCGCTATCAATTGCCGCTCTTGCACGGTCAATACCAGTCGCCAGGTCTTCAGCAAGGCCAGCCACATAGATGGCGGCCCCTGCATTCAACAACACAATGTCGCGTGCCGGGCTTGGTTTTCCGCTTAGCACATCCAGCACCATGGCTTTAGATTCTTCAGCACTTTGGACACGGATGGTATCTGCCTGATGCAAGGGAATCCCAAACTGTTGAGGATTGACGATGTATTCATGAATCTGACCATGCTTGAGTTCAGCCACGTAGGTATCACCGGCAAATGAAATCTCGTCCATGCCATCTGCACCATGCACCACCATCACATGTTCATTACCCAAACGCTGATGTGCCCCTGCAAGTAATCGGGTCAGATCACGATGAAAAACACCCATCACCTGACGCCTGGCACCCGCGGGATTAGTGAGCGGGCCGAGCAGATTAAACATGGTACGAACTCCCAACTCACGACGTACCGGCGCGGCATGCTTCATGGCACTATGATGATTGGGGGCAAACATGAACCCAATGCCAATTTCATCAACGGCATTCGCCACTTGCTCAGGTGTTTGGTTGACGTTGACACCCAAGGCTTCGAGTACATCAATACTGCCACAGGTGGAAGATACCGAACGGCCACCATGCTTAGCGACTGAAGCGCCAGCTGCTGCGGCAACAAAAGCACCCGCGGTGGAGACATTGAATGTCTGAATGCCATCACCCCCTGTGCCACAGGTATCCACCAAGTGATCGGTTTGATGAATGGTCACTTTGATTGCCAAGCTACGCATCACCTCTGCCGCAGCGGCAATTTCATCAACGGTTTCACCCTTCATACGCAGCCCGATCAACACACCCGCAATCTGCGCAGGTGTGAGCTCACCGCCCATGACTTGATGCATCAGTGCATGCATCTCCTCATAGGAAAAATCACGTCGATCAATCAGCGCTTGCAGCGCCTCTTTATATACAAGCGCCATTTCAATAAGCCTTCAGGAAATTTTGCAGCAACTCATGACCATACTCGGTCAGGATCGATTCAGGATGGAACTGTACGCCCTCGATCGGCAGGGTTTTATGACGCACACCCATGATCTCGCCATCTTCTGTCCATGCCGTGATTTCCAGGCAGTCTGGAAGCGTTTCTCGCTCAATCACCAGCGAATGATAGCGCGTGGCAGTGTAGGGGTTGGGTAAATCCTTGAACACCCCAATATTCTTGTGATGAATCAGCGAAGTTTTGCCATGCATCAGCTGTTTGGCATGCACAATGCGACCACCAAAAGCCTGACCAATACTTTGATGTCCCAAACACACGCCCAGCAATGGAATCTTGCCGGCAAATTCATGGATGAGCGGGACAGAAATACCTGCCTCATTGGGCGTACAGGGTCCGGGGGAAATGACAATATGATCAGGCTTTAATGCTGCTACGGTGGCCAGATCAATTTCATCATTCCGGTATACTTTTACCTCCTCGCCCAGCTCACCCAGATATTGCACCAGGTTGTAGGTAAAGGAGTCATAGTTATCTATCATCAACAACATATTGTTATGCGCACAGCGCCCATTTCATTTTAAGTTTTGTGTATTTTCGCCTGATTTGGAGCCAAACAAAAGCCTGCCATGCATCAACCGGCGTTCCAATGATTCCACTGGCTCTGGTTTTCCAAACAAATAGCCCTGGAATTGCTTACAGCCATACTGCTTTAGTATGCTGAACTGCTCCTCGGTTTCCACACCTTCTGCAATGACATTCAGATTAAGGGTCTGGCTCATGGCAATGATGGCCTGCACAATGGCGGCATCACTTTTATCATTCACAATATCTTGCACAAAGGAACGGTCGATCTTGATTTGCGTCAGAGGTAAGCGCTTCAGGTATGACAGGGATGAGTAGCCGGTACCAAAATCGTCCATGGAGAGCCTGACGCCAATCGCACGTAGCCTTTGCATTTTTTCAATGGCTTCGTCCACGTTATCCAGCACCACACTCTCGGTAAGTTCCAGTTTAAGCAAACCGGGCTGAGCGCCGGTGATTGTGAGCATTTGCCTGATATCATCGACAAATCCGGGCTGATGAAACTGCCGCGCACTCACATTGATCGCAATCTGAATATCACGGGTATTGGGCGAACCCTCCCACCGCTTGAGGCATTCACAGGCACTCAATATGACCCAATGACCGATGCTGAGGATGAGGCCACTGTCTTCAGCAATCCCTATAAAACTCAGTGGCGTCATGATGCCATGCTGCGGATGATGCCAACGCAACAGGGCTTCAGCACTAAAAATCTGCTGCGATGCATCAACCTGCAACTGATAGAACAGCTCAAACTCTTTTCTTACCAGCGCACCGCGTAGCTGGGCCTCAAGCGTCAAGCGCTTTTCCAGTGCCGCCTGCATCGCAGGATCAAAAAACCGCAGGGCATTTCGCCCTGAAGCCTTGGCCTCGTACATCGCTGTATCCGCACGTTTCAACAGTTCTTCCACACTGGACTCATGTCCGCGGAACAAGCTGATGCCAATACTGCAGGTATTATGGTGCTCAAGGTCTCTCAGCTGACACGGCTGATTGACCGCATCCAGAATTTTTTCAGCGACGACTCTGGCTTCGGCAACGGACTGTTCAATATCCTGCCGCAAGTCTTCCAGTAGCACCAGAAACTCATCGCCACTTAATCGCGACACCGTGTCTTCAGCTCGGATGCAGGTGCGCAGACGGTTTGCGACTTCCACCAGTAGCAGATCACCGTAATCATGTCCCTTGGTGTCATTCAGGGACTTGAAATTGTCCAGATCGATGAACAATAACGCGCCGTATCGTTTGGATCGTGCACTGACATCTAATGTATGCTGTAAACGATCCACCAGTAAGCGACGATTTGGCAGGCGTGTCAGTGGATCAAAAAAGGCCAGATGCCGAATATCCTGCTCTGCGCGTTTACGATCCGTAATGTCTCGAATAAAACCAGTCACCAATGGGACCCCCTGATGCTCAATAGAGGTCAGCGTCAGTTCTACCGGAAACTCACTGCCATCTGCGCGTAATGCCGTGAGTTCAAGCCGTTGGTTAAAAATACGGCTATTCCCTGTTTCTACAAATCGCTGGTGGCCATTCATATGGGCAGCACGATAGCTTTTCGGGATAATGCCATCCGTCAGTTGACGGCCTA
>VFQQ010000420.1_pt1 | contig 87188 bp, 77 predicted proteins | sample 3512341 | NCBI WGS metagenome assembly VFQQ01 (sample SAMN10412373, study PRJNA504923) | tailings metagenome | isolation source: Relicate 2 Philex TSF1 revegetated site | place: Philippines: Tuba, Benguet | collected 2017-08-29 | reverse complement strand
CGCCGGCGTGCCATCGGCGATCCTGCTGCCACGATCCATGACGACGATGCTGTCGCAGGAACTCATGATGAAGTCGATGTCGTGCTCGACGAGCAGCATGGTCATTCCCTTCGCTTTCAGGACTGCGAGCATTTCGGCGAGATTGCGGGTTTCGGCATCGTTGAGGCCGGCTGCGGGCTCGTCGAGCATCAGCAGCACCGGTTCGGCGGCGAGCGCGCGGGCAATGTCGAGCAATCGCAACTGGCCGAGCGTCAGTTCCTCGATGGAGTGGCCCGCCTTGTCGCCAAGCCCGACGAAGGTGAGTATTTCCATCGCCCGTTCACGGCTCTCCTGCTCTTGTTTCCTCAGCGTCTTAAGGCCCATCAGCGAGGGCCAGAGCCCGTCCGGGAATTTGGGATGCAGTCCCAGCTGGACGTTCTCCACCACCGAAAGACCGCGGAACAGGCGCACGATCTGGAAGGTCCGCGCCATGCCCATAGGGCTGCGCGTATGGGCGGGCTTGCGCGTGACCTGTTCGCCCCGGAACCAGATTTCGCCGGCCGACGGCGGCCGCATTCCGGTAATAAGATCGAAGGTGGTGGATTTGCCTGCGCCGTTCGGGCCGATGAGGCCCTTGACCTCGCCGGGCCTGATCTCGAACGAGATGGCGTTGACGGCAAGAAGTCCGCCGAAGCTTCGGACGACACCGTCCAGCCTTAGGAGGGGTTCGTGTCCGGCAGCCGTCATCACACCTCTCCCTTCAGCGCGCGTGGCTGTTCGCGCATGCGCCCGTCCGCAGGTTTGCGCCGGGCAAACCAGTTGTTCCGCTCAAGCAGGCCGGATAGGCCATGCGGCAGGAAAAGCAGGAAGAGCAGGATGAAGACGCCGTAGACGACCGTCTCCAGCTCGCCGAATTGCGTCAGCACCTGCGGCAGTATCACGACGATGACCGAGCCGAGGATCGGCCCGAACCGTGTGCCGAGACCGCCGACCACCGCGATCGTCAGCATCGAGACGAGCACATGGAACTCCGACAGGCTGGGGTCGACGCGCAGCGAGGTGATGCCGAAGCAGACGCCGGCGATGGCGGCCATGACGGCTGAAAGCACGAGAACCCGCAGCTTGTATCGCGTGACGCGCACGCCGAGCGCCTGAGCCGCTGTCTCGTCATCGCGGATCGCCTGCATGGCCCTGCCGAGATGGGAACGGATGAGAAAATCGTGCAGCAGCAGGACGCCCGCCGCCAGCGCCAGAACGACATAGTAGATGCCGGTTCGGCCGATCTGCTCGCCATCCCATTCCAAAGGCGGAACAGGAATGCCGCTCTGTCCTCCGGTAAAGCCGATCCAGCGATTGGCGACGCCGTTCTGGATCAGCATGAAGGCCAGCGTCGCCATTGCGAGATAGTGGGTTCTCAGCCGCAGCAGCGGCAGCCCAATGAGAAGCGACAGGACCGCCACGAAAGCGAGCGAACCGACGAAAGCCAAAATAGGCGGCAGGCCGAGCTTGATCTGCAGCATGCCGAAGGCATAGGCGCCGATGGCATAGAACGCCGGCTGGCCGAGCGAGATCTGACCGGAAAAGCCGTAGAGCAGGTTGAAGCCCATGCACAGTATGGCGTAGATCCAGACCAGCATCGCCAGGCGGACATGGAACCCGCTGCTCAGGACGAAGGGCAGCGCGATACCCAGAGCCAGAATGCACAGAACCGGGATGATCGTCGGCGAGCGTGGCGCTTCGGGCAGGTTTGCGTGGGACATATCAGCGCCTCTCTGCTTCATAGTCGCCGAGCAAGCCGTAAGGCCGGACGATGAGCACCAGCAGGATAAGGACGAAGATCGCCGGTTCGGCATAAAGCGATGTGCCGTAGCCGGCCATGAGGGCTTCCATCATGCCGATGGCTAGGCCGCCTGCGGCTGCGGCAAAAGGCGAGCCGAGCCCCCCGAGGATCGCCGCCATGAACCCCTTTACGGTGAGCAACAGCCCCATGCCGACATGTCCGCCCAGGAGCGGTCCGACCATCATGCCGGCGATGCCGGAGACGAAGGCGGAAAACAGGAAGGAGAACTGGACGATCCGTTCCGAGCGGATGCCCATCAGCAGAGCCACCCGCGGATTGACGCCGGTTGCACGCACCGAAAGTCCGAAACGGGTACGGTAGAGGATGTACCAGGTGAGCAGCAGGAAGAACAGGAAGATGAAGATCAGCGACAGCTGCTGCGAGTTCGTGATCAGGAAGCCGAGCCGCACCGGCTCGAGCGACAGCACCGGGGGCACGAATTTCTGCTCAGGCCCCCACAACAGGAAGCCGAGCCCGTAAACGATGATCGCGCCTGCCAGTGTTCCGATCATGATGGTCAAAGGCGCGGCTTTGCGGCGGACCATCGGCCGATAGATGCCATAGTCGAGAGCCAGGGCCGCCACGACCACCACGGCGAGCATTGCCAGCGCGGCGATGGGCCAAGGCAGCGCGAAGGTGACCATGAAGAGCATGACGCACATCGCGCCCAGCATCACGAATTCGCCCTGCGCGAAATTAATCACGCGCGACGAGCCGTAAATGATCGACAGGGACAGTCCGATCAGGCCGTAGACGCTGCCGTTTGTCAGGCCCGCAAGTAACAGATAGCTCAGTTTTACCAACATTTTCGGATGATCCGTTTCTTCGAAAAATGGACCCCGCGGCGCGCCGGCGAATGACCCGCGCGCCGAGGATTTGCCGAATGCGTCAGTTCTTCAGCGCCACGGATGAATCCACCGCATCAAGAGCAGCACCGTTCTGGGCCACTTTCACGAAGACGAAAAATCCATCGTCGGTAGGGCCATGATGGTTCTGCGAGAAGCGGTAGCCACCCTTCGCCGTGCCCTGAAGACCGGTGAAGTCGCCATGACGGGCGGTTGCATCGCGGACTGCGTCGCGCGCTGCCTGAAGGTCGCCTGCCTTGATCGCTTCCTGAACCTTCTCGTCCTTCAGCACGGCAACCGCGAGCGTTCCGGCGTCGTAGCCCTGGGCGGGAGAAGCCGACAGGGCCAGTGGGCCGTACTTGCCGGTGTAGTTCTTGAAGAAGTCGGCGACCTCTGGCCGCGTGATGTCGACCGAGGACGGCACCAGCACGTCATTGCCGGTCTCGGCTGCAAGCTCACGGAATGCTTTCATCATGCCCACGCGCGGCATGATGACCGGTTGCTTCAGCCCCATCTGCCGAATGGTGCGCATGACGCGGGCGCCGTCGGCCGGATAGGGATAGACGAGGATCGCCTCCGGATCGGTCTGCATGACATTGATGATCTGCGGCGAGACGTCGGTTGCCGCCACATCATAGGTTTCCTGGGTCGTGATTTCGATGCCCTTCTTGCCCAGTTCCTCGGTTGCCGAAGCTGCGCCGGTAATGCCGAAAGGTACGGAATTGTTGATGATCGCGACCTTCTTGATGCCGTTGGCGGCCAGCGCATTGGCAACCGCGATCGAATCCTGCGTCACCTTGGGGCCGAAGCGATACTGGTAGTTCGCATTGTCGGTAACTTCGGGTGCGGCAGCGGCAAGGATGTAAAGCGGTATCTTGTTCTGGTTGGCGACGGTTACGAGCGAATTCGCCACAGCCGACGGGCTGCCGCCAATGACCAGCAGGCCGCCGTCGTCTTCTGCGCAACGGGTGCCAAAGTTTGCGGCGAGCTGCGGGTCGGTCTTGGTATCGTAGGTCACGAGATCGACCTTCTGGCCATCGATGCCGCCGGCCTCGTTGAGCGGGTCGATGACCATCTTGAGACCGTTGAGGCTCTCGATGCCGGTATCGGCGGCCGAACCGGAGCGATCGTCGATATGGCAGACGACCAGTTTGAGCGGGTCCGCAAGGGCCGGGCCGAATCCGAATGCGATGATGCCGGCGGCAATGGCGGTTGATCCGAAGAAAGACTTCACGACGCGTTTCATTGGTTCTCCTCCCTGAAGGCTTTCGCGGTGCGCGCCGCGAAACACTGCCGGTGCCGGGGATCCTCCATCCCCAATTGGTACGCCGGCATATTCGTATGCTATCTTACGATAATGGTTATCACAAGTTTTTTCGCGAAAAAATGCTGCTAAGGTGATTTCTCCTCAGCAAGGCGAAAGTCAGCAGAAGGCTCGCCATTTCATGACTTCAAGGCGCATATTTTCAACACGCTGAAACCAGCAAAAATGATCTGGTGATTAAGACTTACAACAGTCAGGGCGCTTTTCTAGAAATCGACCACCACGCGCCTGGTGCTACCGTCTGCCAGCATCGCAAAACCCTGTGCGATGTCTTCCAGTTCGATCCGGTGCGAGATGAGATCGTCGAGGTGAAGCTTCCCCTCGGCATACCAATCGGCCAGCAGCGGCAGTTGTGTGCGGGTCTTGATATTGCCGAGATAGGAGCCCGTCAGGCTCCGTCCTTCCTGCAGCGCGCGAGGCCGGAGATCGACACGCTCGTTGCCGGGCAGAATGCCGATCGTCACCGTCATGCCCCATCCGATGCGTGTGCATTCGACGGCCTGGGAAAGAATGGCAGCGGAGCCGACACACTCGAAGGCATAATCGGCGCCGCCATCGGTAATCTCGCGCACGGCGGCAACGATGCCGCCTTTCGTCCGGGTCGGGTCAAGGAAATGCGTAAGTCCTACCGTTCGGCCGGCTGCCTCCTTGAGCGGGTTCGTGTCGACGCCGATGATCGTCGTGGCGCCGGCGATGCGGGCGCCTTCCACAACGTTCAGGCCGATGCCGCCAAGGCCGAAGACGACGGCAGAGCTACCCTTTTCCATCCGTGCCGTGAACACGGCCGAGCCGATGCCGGTAGCCCCGGCACAGGAGAGGCAGCATACGACATCGAGGGGCACATCCTTGCGGATCTTGGCGGCCTGCCACTCGCGGACTGTGACGAAGTTGGCAAATGTACCCAATTCGCAAAAGGCCCGGACCGGCCGCTGTCGCAGCGAGAAAGGACGGCGCACCACCGGTTTGAAGTATTCGTCGCACAGGTTCGTCTTGATGCAACGGCAGGCGGGACAAACGCCGCATTCGGGGATGCCGACGAGGATTACGTGGTCGCCGGGCGCCAGCGAAGTTGTTCCCGCTCCGACCTCGCGGACAATGCCGGCACCTTCATGCCCAAGCACAATCGGATAGTCGCTCCAGTCGCGGGAGCCGTCGAAGAATGACATGTCGGAATGGCACAGCCCGGCAGCCTTGATCTCGACGAGAACTTCGCCCTCACGCGGACCGTCCAGATCGAACTCGTCGACCAAAATCGGAGCGTTTTGTGCTCGCGCATAGGCGGCGCGTACCTTCCTCATCGTCAGATCCTAGGGCAGTGAGTTGATGATTTCGCGGCCCTGTTGCCACGGCTGAAGCGACAGGAAACGCTCACCGGCCGGGTTCGCGGAACGAACCAGAGGAAGTGGCCGGTGAGTGCTCGCCCTGGACCCAAGCGCCGGCGTGCTCGAGCTTCAGGATGATGTGCCGCAGGAACCGCTGGGCTCAGAGGTTGTTCTGGGCGACGACGGGTGTCTTGGTAGCAACCGGCTGGCGTTCGAGCGGATCGACGGCAAAGGACGGTACACCGCGACAGCCGGGTACGCAGGCCTTGTCCAAAGCCATCTTCTCTTCCCGAGCCATGTCTTCTTCCTCGGAAATCAACAGGTGCTTGTTTTCCGCCTTGTAATCGTCGAGCCCGATGAGTGCCGCGCCAAGCGCCCCTGCGATCTGTGGCGTTTCCGGAAGGATCAGCGGCATCTGCAATTCGTCCTGGATGTAGTGCACTGCCGCGGGGTTTTTTGCGACGCCGCCGGTCATGACGACCGGTCCCTTCTTGCCGACGCGGCCGACCAGACCCAGCGTGCGCGTGGCGATCGCCTTGTGCACCGCGCCGAGAACGTCGGTCTTGGCATGGCCCTCGGCCAGCAGCGAGATGACCTCGGTTTCGGCGAAGGTGGCGCACATCGACGAAATCTTCAGCTTCTCTTTTGCCTCGAGCGCGATGGCGCCCATGTCTTCGAGCTCGATCTCCATCGCCCGCGCCAGAACTTCGAGGAACTTGCCCGTGCCTGCCGCGCAGCGGTCGTTCATGGCGAATTGCGCGACGAGCCCGTTGGAGTCGACCGAGATGACCTTGCTGTCCTGGCCGCCGATATCGATGACGAGCCGGGCGCCGGGCACCATCGAAACCGCGCCGCGGGCATGGCAGGTGATCTCGGTGTAATTCTTGTCGGCCTCGTCCAGCATCCGCCGTCCGTAGCCGGTGGATACGGTGCGCCCCATGTCCGCCTGCGTCAGCCCGGCGAGGTCGAGCGCGTCCTTCATCGACTGCTTCACGCCATTGCCGGAGACCGCACCCATATGCGCCACCGAGTGAGCGACGATGGCGCCGTTCAGGTCGAGGATGACCGTCTTGGCCGTGGTGGAGCCGAAATCGACCCCCATCACATGTTTTTTCATCTTTACCACTCCTTCCGGTTGGTCATTCCAGGGTCAGCTCACGCTGCGACCCGGCGGGCATCGATGGCTTCCAGCATCGCTTCCACGCGGCTGTTGAGCAGTTCGTCCTTGTAGAAACTCTCGTCGGTGACATCGCCTTCGAACATCGAGGTGGGAATGCCCAGCCGCTTGTGCGCCGCATCCGCGATCATGAACTGCGGATTGGTGAAGGCCCGGCAGGTGCGCGAAGCATGGATCACCATGCCGTCAACCTGGAATTTCTTGCACAGGCCCATGATCAGGTCGATCAGGATCGGGGCGGCATGATTGTTGGGACAGATCAGATAGTTCTGCGCCATGCCGCGAACCGGGTTGTTCGGATCGATCAGGCCGGGCTCCTGCCAGAAAGCCATATGAGTGTAACGGCCGGCGACGACAGCCGCATCCCAGCGGGCGAATTTATTGGCCAGCCAGCCGACCTTGTTCCAGTTCATGATGCCGTCGAAGAACAGCCGGTATTTTTCATCTGGAACAGCGCCTTCGCCGTCGCGCACGCGCTGCTTCACCTCTGCCAGCACGCTCTCGAAATAGTCCTTCACGCCGGCAACGGGCAGGTTGTTGATCGGTGCGATCGAGACGACCCAGTCGAAGAAGCTTGCAGGCGCGGGCTGTGCCGTGCAGAGCTCCATCGCCTCCAAGCGCAATTCGGACGCACGCCTGATGTCGGCCATGAGTTCGTAAAGCCGGTCCCAGGGATAGGGCTTGCCGGTGCGTTCCTCGATGAATTTGACCATGTCGAAAAGCTGGCGCGTGACGTAGTCGGAAGTCTCTTCCCATTCCTGTCCACGCAGATAGCCGGCATCGGGCTTGGAGCCCCACATCCAGGGGAGCGAGACGTTGAAGATCGGGATCTTCTTGCCGAAGACGCGGCTTGTCATCTCGTCCCATTGCTGGCCCGTCGAACAATAGGCATAGGCCGAGATGATCATGTCCGGCGCCGGCAGCTTGTAGGTCAGGTCGTCCTCGTCGGGCGTGGCACCGGCATTGTCACCGCGCAGGCGCTGGTTGGAAACCGCGCAGCCCAGATGCGTGCGTGCATAGGAGCAGAGTTCGCGCATGTAGCCGCGTTCTTCGGCGACGCGCTGGGCCGTGCCTTCCTGGTGACGCGCGGCGAGCATGGCGGAATAGGCCTCGCCATGGACCCAGCAGATGTCGGCTGCCTCGAGGAAGGGATTGATGGCCGATCCCTCGTACCAGCAGACCAGCTTGCCCTCTTCCTTGGCGCGCCAGACCATTTCCCAGTAGTCGTTCACGAGCTTGCCGGCGATACGCGTCGACTGAAGCTTGTTGGCCTTCTTTTCTTCCGGTCTGAAAGCAATGTTCATCTGACGTCTCCCTGTTCTCAGGCCGCTTTGCGGTGTTTCACGACTTCGACGAAGGTCTCGACCCGGGTCTTGAGGCTTTCGAGCGCCATGCTCTCGTGTTCCGTCTCGATGAGGAGATGCGGAACGTCGGCCTTCTCGAAGGCTTCCCTGACCTCGGGGTAGTAGTACATGTGCGGCTCGCAGAACTTGGCCATCAGGACGATCATGCCCTGCGCGCGTTCTTCGCGGATGGAATTGAGCAGATAGGCGTCCCAGTCGACATTGTTCTGCACGCGGGTCGGGCAGGGCACGCCGGTGTTGCGATCCATGTACCATCGGGCAAGGCCCATGATCGGATCGCCGGTTTCGGGCACGTCGGTCGAGATGTAGCGGAAGCCATGATAGAGATCGTCTCCAACGACGGTGACGCCGCATTCCTCGATCATCGCCAGCACTTCGGGCTTCGGCGCCTGGCAGAAATGGCCGGAAAGGTGCAGCCGGACGTTGCGCGAGTTGGTCTCCGGCTGATGTTCGAACTGAGTGATGAGCGCCTCCATCAGCTCCGTATGTTCGGCCTTGTCCATGATCATCGAGGACTTGACGATGTGCTGCATGTCCACCGAACTGAGCGTGACCGCCCCGGCCTTGCGCATATCATAGAGGCGGCGGATGAGTTGCCGGTTGCGGTTGAACAGCTTGATGGACCGGTGCATGGCTTCATCCGCGACAGGCGCACCGACAAAGTCCTCAAGCTCGGCCTTGAGTTTCGCAAAGCTCTCTTCAGACCGCCCTTGCGTCCAGGGATCGCACATCGACGAGATCAGCTGAAAGAAGATCACGCGCGTGTTGACGAGCTGCATGCGGATGGCGTCGGCAGCACCAAGAAGCTGGACGCAGTGGTCGCCGAACATGATCGCGTCGAGCACTTCGAAATCGCCGCGGGCGGCCTGGTCGACCATCGAGCGGGTGTAGCCGCAATAGAAGGGAAACAGCAGGCCGTGCCCCAGCGTGATCGCTTCGTCACTCTCCTGCAGGATCATCGGCAAGGTGTCGGCGGCATGGGCGAGCTCGCCGGGGAAGTTCATCGGAAACGAACCGATGACTTTCTTGCCGGTCCTGTCCTTCCACGACTTCGCGTATCCGAGCGGATCCCGCGCGACTGCTTCGAAGCGGTCGATGATCGCCTGTTTCTCCAAAAACACCTCCCGTGGCAACACGCAGAAAAACACCTGCAGCTGGAGGTGAGTTTAACTCACCAAAGGGAGATGTCAACGGATATTGTACGCTACATGAACTATCTGCTTTACCCCGGGATTTCCAACTGCCATAAAGGGTATGGCCAGTTGCTCCTGGAAAATTCCTTTGGATGCCGGCCAGCCATAATGTTAGTTCTACTCAATAAGGGAAAGATATGGGACCTTTGAGCGGCGTGCGAATCGTTGAGATGTCGAATATCGGTCCCGCGCCGTTCTGCGGAATGCTGCTGGCCGATCTTGGTGCCGAGGTGGTCAGCGTGCAGCGCCTTGCGACCTCCGACCTCGGCTTCGAAATCGACCGCCGCTACGATCTGCTCAATCGCTCCAAGCAGGCGGTTGCAGTTGACCTGAAGTCGCCCGATGGGGTCGCGGTGGTGAAGGATATGGTCGCGCAGGCCGACATGTTGATCGAGGGATTTCGTCCCGGCGTCATGGAACGCCTCGGTCTTGGTCCGGATGTCTGCCTCGGCCTCAACCCTCGTCTGGTCTACGGACGCATGACCGGGTGGGGGCAGGAGGGGCCGCTGGCCCAGACGGCAGGGCATGACATCAACTATATTGCGCTGGCGGGCGCATTGGCGGCAATCGGCCCTAAGGGTGGCGCGCCGACGGTGCCGCTCAATCTGGTGGGCGACTTTGCCGCCTTGCTGGAAGCGCGGCAGTCAGGCGAGGGCCAGGTCGTGGATGCCGCAATGGTCGACGGTGTGGCGAGCTTGCTTACCATGCATATCGGCTACCGGCAGGCAAAGTTCTGGAACCTCGAGCGTGGAACCAACAGCGTCGATGGCGGCGCGCCGTGGTACACCACCTATCCGACGAAGGATGGGCGCTGGATGGCCGTGGGCGCGGTCGAGCAGAGGTTCTACCGGGAGTTCATCGACAGGCTAGGCCTCGATCCGAAGACGCTGCCGGGTCAATACGATGAAAAGCGCTGGGAAGAGTTGAGAGCAATTCTGCAAGCCGAGTTCCTGAAGAAAACGCGGGCCGAGTGGGAGCGGGTGTTCGAGGGATCGGACGCCTGCGTTTCGCCGGTGCTCGACATGGACGAGGCGCCTCTGCATCCCGCCGCGCGAACGCGGAAAACCTATCTCGACCTCGGCGGCGTCACGGAGCCGGCGCCGGCACCGCGTTTCAGCCGCACGCCGGCCACGGTGAAGAATGCGCCGCCCGATCCTCAGGAAATGACGGCCTCGACCCTGTCCCAGTGGGGCATCGCACAAGAGCGCATCGAAAGGCTCGAACAGGCCGGGGTGTTACCACAGCGTGCTGGTTAGAGCATGTCGCGCAAAAGTGCGCAGCGGTTTTGCGATAACGACATGCGTGGAAACAAAGGCCTAAAGCGCAAGAAGCGAATCTGAAAGATCGCGACGCGCTTTAGTTCAGCTTTTTGCGCCGGCCTGCTTCTTCAATGAGTCGGTCACTTTTTCCAGCATCGCAACAGCATCCGACAGCGTGTTACCGGTCGGGCTTTGGGATGCGGTGCCGCGCAGGATAACCTCGGTGATCCACTCGGCGGAGTCGTCGACGGAGAAATCACCCTCGCCGCGCAGGTAGGCCCAGGTCTGATGCTCGATCGCACCAAAGATCATATCGCGCACCAGACGGCGGGGCACGTCGTCCCGCAACAATCCCTGGCTGCGACCTTCCTCCATGATCGACATGACGCGGCCGACGATCTCCCGGTTCTGCTGGTAAATGCGCATCTGCCGATAGTTGGGATCGGCACGCAACTCCATAAGCACAAAGCGCGTCAGGGCCGGTTCGCGGCGAATGCTCGACAGCGACCACCAGATTGCCTGGTAGAGACGGTCGCGGAGCGTGCCGTTCGTCCTGGCCGGATAATCCTCGGCGAGGAATTCGTCGAACCAGCTTTCCGCCATCTGGATCAGAAGCTCCCTTTTCGTCGGGAAATATTTGTAGATCGTTGCTTCGGAGGTGCCACAACGCTCGGCCACTTCGGAGGTGAGGAACTGTTCGCCGCCCCGTTCGCGTAACACCGTCCGCGCCATCTGGAGAATGGCCGCCATTCGCTGGTCGCGCGGAAGGCGACGTGCAGAGGTTCTGGTCGAGGGTTTCGGTTGCATGAAGATCTCCGGATGGGCTTCAGCCGTTTGTCTTCCTTGCACCACTGCTCGCGCGCTGTCCATCTTCACGCTCTCAGCCGCACCTCCTATGGCTTGCAAGTCATTGTTTTCAAACGGCTAGACGTTCGGGAAGAGGTCGCCCAGCGTGCTGCCCATCGGCGCCTGATGCCTGGTGATTCGATAGACGCAGCTGGAACGGAAGACCGGGCGTTCTTCGACCATGGCAAGCGTCTGCTGGAAAAGTGTGGCGCGGGTAGCCCTCAGCAGTGTCGTATGTCCCTCCAGCCAGTTTCCCAGGACGACCGGCGCGATGTAATCCAGCGTCATGTTGATGGTGGGCATCAGAAGGTAGCGCAAATCCGGCTCCTGCTGCTGGCTGACATACAATTGCATGTCGGCAAAGGAAGCCAGAATGCCGCCGTGGCAGGTGTCATGCGGGTTTACATGCCGCTTTCCTATGCGCATGCCGAGCCGCAACTTGCCGTCGATCATCTTGCCGTAGAGCGGCCCGAGATAGAGGTTGAAGCCGGTGCCGGTGGGCAGAGGCTCATAGCCCTCGGGCGGACTGTCCGGGATCTCGCTGCTCAGCATTTTCACGACGTTTTCGATATCCATGCCACTCCTCCAAAAATCGGTCAGGTGCATTCTAAATTTAATACGATAGATTACCATACGCATGATGACATATATTGACCTCAGCGGTCACGGCGCGCATAAAAGAGCTCGTTTTCACCGGAGACCCCTATGATCGATTGGATCGAGAACGCCCCGGAAATCGTGGACCCGGGCTACCGGCCTGACGACGACCTGCGCCACCGGCCGGGTTCGGACGGCAAGGCGCGAGACTCACTGTTCTGGCAGATGATCATGCCGGAGCATGAGCTGGGGTTTCAGTGCTATCTCTATCTTTCGGGTTCCGGAAAGGCCGGATTCAACCTGATACTCTGGGGCAAGGATCGAAAGCCCCACGTGCTCGACCTGATCGAAGGCAGTGTGCCGGAAGACATGGACTTCGATGATTTCCAGCTTGGTGGCCTTCGCGTCTGGCAACCCGCCGACCAGCGGACCGCCAGGATCAGCTATGAAAGCGACAAGGTGAGGCTGGACTATGCCTTCGAAGGCTTTCACGCCCCCTTCAGCTACCGTTCCAATGCCGACGGGCTGCCGTCGTGGTTTGCCGACAACCGGCTGGAACAGTCAGGCTGGGTGAAGGGCTTCATCGAATGGCAGGGCAGGCGCATCGAGCTCGACCGCGTCGGGCATCGCGATCATTCCTGGGGCGTGCGGCACTGGCAGGCACCCCAGCACTGGAAGTGGCTGGTGGCCTATACGGCTGACGCCTCGCGGATCGTCAATGCCTGGATATGGATGGCGAAGGGCGAATGGGGCGTCGGTGGCTATGTCGTGCGCGACGGCGAACTGGTGCCGATCGCGCATGTCGATCAGAAGGCCCGCTTCGATGACGACATGACCCAGCGAAGCATCGAGGTCCGGATCACAGACATTCGAGGCGGCATCTGCGACATGCAGATGGAGCGCTTCGGCCTCGTCAAGCTGCCGACCGGCGGGCGCCATGCGACGATGATCATGGAGGCGGCATGCAAGGCGCAGATCGATGGCCGCGACGCGGCGGGACAGTTCGAGTGCCAGTGGCCGCAAGCCTATCTCGACACTCTGATCGAGTTGAACAAGACCACGCGATGAGCTGGAATTGGGACGAGACCACGCTTGCTGCCCTTGAGATATTTATGAAGGAAAACAACCTCTTCGAAGAAGCGCCTGAACCCCGACGTATCGGCGAGGGGCACTCCAACCTGACCTACCTGATCCGCGTAAAAGGCGGCAATGCCGTCCTGCGCCGCCCGCCGCCGCCACCTCTGCCCAAGGGTGCCAATGATGTGCTGCGCGAGGCACGGGTGATCAAGGCGCTTGATGGACAGGATGTGCCAACAGCCAAAATCCTGGCGGTGTCGCAGGCCGGTGAAACGCTGGATGTCCCTTTCTACATCATGGAACATGTCGCGGGCCATGTGGTTACCGGCACCTTGCCTGCCGCCTTTGATTCCGGCCGCGACGGCGAGGCCATGGCGTTCGCATTGGTCGATGGCCTTGCGCGCCTCCATGCTGTCGACTGGCAGGTCTGCGGGCTCGGCGATTTCGGGCAGCCGCTGGACTTCAATGCGCGGCATCTCAAGCGGCTTGAGGTACTGATGAAGATGCGCGATGACGCCGCGCCGCCTTTTCTTGCCGACATGGCCGCACATCTGAAGGCGCATGTGCCCGGGGAAAGCGGCGCAGCCATTGTCCACAACGACTATCGGCTGGGCAATGTGATCTGGTCGCAACAGGGACCGCCACGCCTGCTCGCGATCCTCGACTGGGAGCTCGCAACGATTGGCGATCCGCTTCTCGACCTTGGCTATATGGCCTGTTGTTATCCCGTCGCAGGCGAGGAGCTGACGCCGACGCAGGAGCTTTCCGCCGCCCTGCTGGGGCCAGGCTTTCCTGCGCGTGAAGCGGTATTCGCGCGCTACGCTGAAGCCACCGGGCGCGATATTTCCGGTCTCGGCTGGTACGCTGCGATGGCCGCGTGGAAGCTTGCAGTGCTCTACGACTATCAGCACAGGCTCGGCCGCGATGCCTATTACGAAGACGCAACACAGGCGCGGCGATTCATTGCGGCGGCAGAACGATTTGCCCGCTGGAACTGACCGGTTGGGGGAGGAGAAGTTGGACGACAAACCGCTACTGATCGAGATTGCCGATGGCGTCGCCACGCTGAGGCTCAATCGTCCTGAGGCACTGAATTCTCTCAACCGGGCACTGCGGACGATGCTGGTCGAGGCGTTGGCCGAGATGGATGCTCGCAAGGATATTTCAGCGATCATCCTTACAGGCACGGGCAGGGCATTCTGTGCCGGGCTGGACGTCAAGGAGCTAGACGCCTCCGGCAGCACCGTGGCGGAAAATGTCGACAAGGACGATCTGGGGTTGGCGCTCTCGCGCGTGAAGACACCGCTGATTGCCGCGATCAATGGCCTTGCGGTGACTGGCGGCTTCGAGATCACCCTCGCATGTGACATCGTGCTCGCCGCAGAATCGGCCTGGTTCCAGGATACCCACGCCAAGATCGGTCTTCTGCCCGGATGGGGCTTATCACAACGGTTGCCCCGCGTCGTAGGCCCTTACCGCGCCAAGGAGATTTCGCTGTCGGCACGCAAGGTCACTGCCGAAGAGGCCAGCCGCCTCGGCTTCGTCAATCGCGTCGTGCCCGACGCACAGCTGATGGCCGAGGCGCTTGGGCTTGCACGCTCGATAGCTCAATGGCCAAGCGAGCATACGCGGCGCATCAAGTCTCTGATTGATGACGGCTATGCCATGACGCTGGCCGATGCACTGAATTTCGAGGCGCGGGAAGCACATGCGCTGAATGCGCGGGTTCACATCGAAGCAAAGAACTCGTGAAGCACGCGCATCTACCCAGCTGACAATTTAGCCTTGGGAAAACTGACCGCTACGGCAAGACCGGGGCGGCGATCTTCGAGGGTGACGGATGCTCCGTGCAATTCCGCAATTGCCTTGACAAGGCTCAGCCCGAGACCGCTGCCGGGCGTGGATCGGCTATGATTGAGGCGGTAAAGCCGCTGAAACACCTTTTCGCGTTCTTCGGCCGGAATGCCGGGGCCGTCGTCGCTCACCCTTGCAACGATGCGGTCGTCTTGCGTGATCACCGACAATTCGATTGTCGTGCCTTGAGGGCAATGGCGAAGCGCATTCTCGACCAGATTGGCAAACAGTTGTGTCAGCAATTCCCAATCTCCAAAAATGCGCCGTTTGCTTTCGTCGGAAATGGCCGCTGAAAGCAATTTGCCGTCGTCTTCGGCAACATCGGCGTAGATTTCCGCGATAGTCTTCATAACCTCGTCGAGGTCGACTTCGGTGAACCGTGCCTTGCGAGCTCCGGCCTCGATCTGGGTGATGCGCAGGAGGGCATCGAAGGTCTCGTTTATCTGAAGGCTTTCCATGTGCGCCTCCGCCAGATCGTCCAAAACCACTTTCCCTGACGCCGCTTTCTCGGAGGCTGCCTCCAGGATCATCTGGAGCCGGTTCAGCGGAGTTTTGAGATCGTGGGCGATGTTGGCGCTGACATTCTTCATCCCTTCGACAAGCGCCGAGAGGCGTTCAAGCGCCGCATTCACCTGACGCGAGACATCGTCGATATCGTCGCCGTTTCCAGTTAATGGAATGCGGGCGTCGAGACGTCCGTGGGACACGTCCACCATCGTCGCGGCAATGCCATCGAGGCGGCGCTGGATGCGGGATGCAAGCAAGGCCCCGCCGGTTATCGCCAGACCGGTGATTATAAGCGTTGCCCAGCCAAAGCTCATCAGGATGACGGACTCAAGCTCCTCGGTCTCCGAAAGGCTTTTGGCAACGATCAGATTGTTTGCACCGACCGGTCCGGAAAATGCCCTGAACAGCGTTCCTGAGGGCGCTCCAGCCGCAGCCCCGTCAAACATCGAATAGCCTTCGGGGAGATCTTTTGCGGTCAGATTCCCGGCCAGATGTTTGCCATCCGGTCCCGTCAGCGAGAAAAGCTGATCTTTTTTCGGGCTGAGCTGCGCGTAGCTGTCGACCGTGGATACGAGATCTTCGAGATCGCTTTCGGCATAGGTTGCCGCCACGACGGAGTAGGTCTCCTTGATGGACTGATCCAGCCTGTCGGCAAGATTGGCGCTCATCAGCCGATAGACGACAGCGCCCGACAGGACGAAGGCAAGCACGAACAGGAATGCGAAGGTCAGTGCAAGCCGGAAAGGCGTGCTGCGCAGCAGGCTAAAGCGGTGCATGCAAGCTGTAGCCGGTGTTGCGGACGGTGTGGATGAGCTGTGTCTCGAACGGCTTGTCGATCTTGGTGCGCAGGCGGCTGATATGCGTTTCGACCACGCTGGTTCGGGGATCGAAATGAAAATCCCAAACACGCTCAAGCAGCATGGTCCGCGTGATGATACGTCCTTCGCCGCGCATCAGCACCTCCAGCAACCTGAACTCACGCGGTTGAAGGTCGATCGCCTGACCTTGCCGCGCGACACGCCGCGCAATCAGATCCATTTCGAGATCGGCGACCCGCAAGATGGTCTTCTGTTCCTGTGCCGGGGGTCGGCGGCCAAGGGCATTGATGCGGGCCAGCAGTTCCGAAAAGGCGAACGGCTTGACCAGATAGTCGTCGCCGCCTGCTTCGAGCCCTTCCACCCGATCGTCGACACCGCCAACCGCGGTGAGAAAGATCGCCGGCGTGCGGATACCGGCAGCGCGAACCGCCCTGATCATCGACAGACCGTCCAGCCCCGGGATCATTCGATCCGCCACGATCACGTCATAGGCGCTGCGGGTAGCGGCAAAGAGCGCGTCGTGTCCATTTTGCAGCAGGTCGCAGATATGTCCGGCTTCGGTCAGCCCCCTGACGATATAGTCGGCCGTTCTCTGGTCGTCCTCAACGAGAAGAAGTCGCATCCCGGGTCCGCTCTATTGCCGGCACATGTCAAAACCTAGCGCGTGCGCAACAAGATATCCATCCGTCGCGCTACGACCTGAGAAAACCCAGCAACGGCTCCATGAGTTCGAAAGTCCGATCCATCGCGTATGTTCCCACGAACGGGATCGCGACGTGGCCGAACCGGATCGAAAGCTGTCCTTCGGATGTTTCCTCGCCTGCTTGAGCAATCGCAGCCAGATAGAGCGCTGCCGCCAGACCGCTTCTGTCGGAACCTGCCTGGCAATGAATGAGCACCGGCTTTGGCGCGGACTTCATCAATTCGATCAGGGCCAGCGAGCGTTCGGGCGTCAATTCCCTGCGGGCCGACATGGCAAAATCGATATGCTGGATGTCGAAATCCTTCGCCGCCTTGATCTCCGCATTGTACCACGCACTGCTTGTGCTCTTGCCGCGCAGGTTGATGATCGAGGCGATATGATAGCGATCCCGGTAGGTCCTGATTTCATCGGGCGTCGGCTGGGCAGCCCGATAGGCTTCGCCAATAACGATCGCATGGAAATTATCGTTCAGGTGAGCACCCGCAAGCAGGCTGCCGACGATTGCAGCCGCACTTGTAAGCAGAGCCACGCAGATATTGGCCCAACGTCGCCGCGAGAACCCCATGTGATCGTCTTTCTGTCTGGCTGGATGGCTGGATGTCATTCCGTTTCAAGCAGGACCGCGTCGGCTTCGTCGGAAGCCCTCTTCAGTGTCATGTAGACAACGAGGGCAATGATGCAGCCAAGGAAGATCAGGCTGGTGAAGGTGGTGCCGAAGCCCAGTCCGCCATATTCGGACGGCTGCGAGAGCAGGTCGCCGAACGAGGCGCCGAGCGGCCGTGTCAGGATATAGGCGAGCCAGAACGCCAGGATGGCGTTCAGCTTGAAGCCATAGTAAGCCAAGGCGATCAGCGCGATGATACCGCCGAACATCAGGCCCGTGGTGAGGTAGCCCATGTCGAAGGTTTCGGCGACCAGATCGCCGGCGGCTGTTCCCAGCGAAAACGTCAGGAGTATCGCCAGCCAGTAGAAGGTCTCTCGCTTCGTCGTGAAGATGGTGTGGATCGACAGCGTTCGCTCGCTCGCATACCAGAGCGCGAATGTTGCGGCGAGCGCGACGCTGAACGCAATGGTCGTCGTTTCAAGCCGGACGCCGAAATTGTCGACGAGATTGTCGGTGATCAATGTGCCGACAACGCTGATGAGAACGACGGCCAGCCAGTAAGCCCATGGCACGTAACGCTTCTGGGCAAACTGCAGTATCAGCGCGAAGATCAGGATCGCCGTCATGAGCAGCGAGGTTGCCGTCAGGCCAAGACCGAGGTTGACGGCTAGATAGTCGGCCGCTGTCTCGCCCATGGTCACCGCCATGAGCTTTATCAGCCAGAAGTCGACTGTGACGTTTGGAACCCGGTTTACGGCCGGCGCAACACGTTGGGTGGCTGGCAACAGCATGACGGTATCCTCTCTTTGAAGATTGTGCCGATCGGGCCTATTTGCCCATGATCTTCATGGCCTGCGCGAAGAATTCGTCAGCGCGCTTGTCGTCATCGGCGTTGCAGCGCTCGATACCCTTGGCTTCCAGTTCGGAAACCTTTGCCTTGTCGGCGTCGTTGAGTTTTGCGGCAGCCTCGACCGCCCGGACATCCTTGAGCACGTTTTCGCAAGGTGCGGGAGCGGCGAAGGCAGACGAAATCGGATTGGCAACGGCAATAGAACCAAGCGCGATGGCGAGAACCAGACTTTTCATGTGATATTCCCCGTTTGACGCCGAGGTCGTCGGCGCTGTCCATTGAACGCCGGCAAATGCGAAAACTTGCCGGCATCAGGACGATAGGGGACGGATTTCACGGCCACCTGTCCGGTGGCTTACGTTTCCGTAAGAATGAGCGCGAGAAGCCGGAAACCGCTAGCCGTGACCGCGCTTTGAGCAGACAGGAAGATAGATATCCGGCGACGGGCAGCGACCCTCGCCACATTCAGTCCTAACGAGCTTTATCCATCTCGGCGAGCTTGCGTACGCGCCGACGGAAATCCTCGTCTGTGGAGAATTCCGCTTGGAGATACGCGGTGACCAGGTCCTTGGCGAGCCAGGCACCAACGATCTGTGCGCCGATGCACATGACGTTGACGTCATCGTGCTCGACCGACTGGTGCGCCGAATGGACATCGTGGCAGACGGCAGCACGGATGCCCTTGACCTTGTTTGCGGCGATCGACGCCCCGACACCGGTGCCGCAGACCATCACCCCGCGATCAGTCTTCCCCTCGATGATCGATGATGTCACCATCTTTGCGATATCCGGGAAGTCGACCGGGTTCGGGTCGTATGAGCCGGCATCGTGAACCTCATGACCAAGCGACTTTATATGCTCGACGATGGTGGCCTTGAGGGGAAAGCCGGCGTGGTCCGAGCCGATGACGATGCGCATATGGGATATCTCCACGAATTGGGATTATTGAGCGATCATGCGCGGCAGCCACAGCGTGAAATCCTTGGCGAAGGTAAGGATGGCAAGCGTGGTCAGCAGCGGAATGTAGAAGGGCAGAAGAGCTTTCAACAGCTGTTTGATGGATACTTTCGCAATGTCGGAAACAAGAAACAGCGACAGGCCCATGGGCGGCGTCAGCAATCCGACCATCAGATTGAAGATCGTCACGATGCCGAGCTGGACCGGATCAACGCCTGCAAGAACCAATGGCGGCGCGATGATCGGCACCAGGAGGAGGGTCGCCGTTGTCGAGTCCAGGAACATGCCGGCAATGAAGAAGATCAGATTCGCGATGATGAGCAGCATCACCGGATCCTTGGACAAGTCGAGCAAGGCGGCTGCAAAAACCTGAGGCACCTGTTCGACGGCGAGAATCCAGCCGAAGAGTGCGGCGGAGGCCACGATGATCAGGATCGCGCTGGAACTGCGGGCAGTCAGGACAGCCGAATTCCAGAGATGTGCGAGCGTCAGTTCCCGGTAGAATGCGCCGCTGATGAAGATGACATAGGCTGCCGTGATCGCGGCTGCTTCGGTTGGTGTGAAGGCGCCGGCCGTCATGCCCGCCACCATGAGGACTGGAGCAACGATCGCGGGAAGCGCCGGCAGGAGTGAGGCTACGACCTCACGAATGGTTGGCCAGCGTTCGGCGCGGGGATGACCGTGCCGGATAGCCACTATCAGCACCGTGAGCATGAGCAATGCCGTGCAGGTGATGGCCGGCATGATGCCCGCAACGAGAAGCTGGACGATCGATACGCTGGTGACTGAGCCGTAGACGATAAGCGGGATCGAAGGCGGGAAGATCGGCCCCAGCGTGGCGGAAGCGGCAGTTACCGCGCCGGCAAAGGATGGATCGAAACCGCGCTTCTTCATGGCGTCGATCTCGATACGGCCAAGCCCGCCGATGTCGGCCAGTGCTGCACCAGACATGCCTGAGAAGACGAGGCTTCCGAAGACGTTCACCTGGGCAAGACCGCCTGGTACTCGCCCGACCAGCGTGTAGGCGAAACGGAAGATACGATCGGTTATGCCCGAAAGATTCATCAGGTTGCCGACGAAGATGAAGAGGGGGACGGCGACCAGAGGAAAGGAGTCGAGCGCATAGGTGATGCGCTGGGCCAGCAGCCCGAGCGGCAAGCCTTCGACCAGGATGTAAAGTATCGACGGCAACAGAATGGCGTAAACAACCGGGAAGCCTAGCATGAAAAGCGCGAGAAAGGCGACGACGACGAGAAAGCCCATGTCAATCGTCCTCAGACCGCGATGTTCGTGTCGGCTTGCGGTGGTTTCCGCAGGTGGAGAAGGTGGACGACAGCGGCTCCGGCAAAACCGAACAGAGTAGCACCCAGGAATATCCAGAAGGGGATACTCAGCGTCGGGGTCGCGTTTGTAAGGTTCCGGGAAATATTCGCCGCCGTCACCCAGGCGATGAAACCTGTGATCGCAATGGCGCTGATGGAGATCGTCAAGTTCACCGCCGCACGCAGCTTCCGGGGCATGGCCGCTTTGAATTCTCCCATCACGATGTTCTCGCCATGCTCGATCACCAGCGGATAGGCAAGGAAGACAAGGCAAATGAGCAGGAAGCGCGTCAACTCCTCAGCGCCGATGAAGGGCAGCGTGAAGACGCCGCGCATGATGACCTGAGCGGTCGGAACGATTATCAGCCCCGCCATGACGGCGACGACAGCGACCGTCAGGATGCGTTCTGGCACGCGCATCTCTTATCTCCCAAGATTTCTGAAACAGCATGCAGGACGCGACAGGGGAAGCCGCGTCCATGCGGTGCGGTGGATGTCTACTTGACCGCTGCGATCTGTTCGATCAGCGGCGTGAAGTTCGGAAAGTCCTGGCTGATCTGCGCGCCGACCTTTTCACGAAAGGCGGCGACGTCGAGGCCGTCTGCTTCGGTGATAACGGTCATGCCGCGGCCCTTGAGGTCTTCGACCAGCTTCGCCTCGGATTCGGTCGCCATCGTCAGCGACTTCTCGGCCTCATCGTCGAGAACCTTCGTGATGGCTGCGCGCTGTTCCTCGCCAAGTCCTTGCCAGACGTCCTCGTTGACGAAGACGGCAAGCACGGCACGCATATGACCCGTCATGGACAGGTGTGACTGGACCTCGTTGAGATTGTTGGAGGCGATCATGGTCAGCGGATTTTCCTGGCCGACAACCACGCCAGTCATCAACGCAGTCGGAAGCTCCGCGACTTCGACGGGAGTCGGGATGGCGCCGAAACCCTTGACCATGGAGACCCAAAGCTCAAGCGGCACGGCCCTGAAAGGCTTGCCTGTGAGATCCTCCGGCGTCTTCACGGCGAAATTCGAAGAGATGTGACGGTCGCCACGATAGATACGTCCGACGATGCGTATGCCCTGGGCCACCAGCTTCTCGTTTATCGCCTGGAGCGCCGGAGATGTTTCCGGATCGGTCGCCGCAAGCGCATGCGCGCCGTCGCGATAGATGAAGGGTGCGTTGAAGACCGCCACCTCGGGCACAAGCCGGGCCAGTGAAGCGAAGTCATGGTGGCCCATCGATATGGAGCCCATGCGTACGCCGTCCACCATCTCGGCCACGCCACCGAGTTGGCTGGCCGGATAGACTGTAACGGTGACATCGCCGTTGGTTGCGCTCGCAATACCCTTGGCGGCCTGCGCGGCATATATCGTCTGGATATCGCCTTCCGCGCCCACATGGGCGTAGCGCAATTCCGCGGCTTGCGCGGCACTCGTGGCGGCGAGCGCTAAGGTCACGCCGGTCAATACACTTAGAATTCTATTGTGCAGCATGTTGTAACTCCTCCCTTGGGTTTCATGCTTGTGGTTAGGTCGGTGGCCTCCTCGAGAAGGCCGAGATCAGGCTGCGGCGACGGAATGCGTCGCCGATCGCAAAATGCTCACGAAGTTTCCGGTCGGCTGCATCGGGGTTCCTGTCGACGATGGACAGGAAGACCTCGCGGTGGGCGTCCACCAGGTAGTCGATGATGCCGGGCTCGGAGATCATCACCTCGCGGCGGTGTATGTGGCTGCGGCGCAGGAGGTCGCCAATCGCGCGGTAGAGTGTGTTCAGTGCCTCGCTGCGACCGGCGTCGACTATCGCCTGGTGGAATGCGAAGTCGGCCGCGCCGCCCTCGGCGGGGTCATGCAGCGTGTCCATCAGCCGGGTCAGCTTGGAGCCGATGCCCTTGAGGTCGGTCTCGCTCGCCCGGTCGCAGGCTAGCCGGATTGCCTGGCATTCGATGGCGATGCGCGCCTGCATCACGTCATCGAGAATGTCGGGCTGCTGCGCCAAGCTGAAAGTGAAGAAGTCCGAAAGCACGGAAATGTCCGCATGGCGCACGAAGGCGCCGCGACCATGCTGAATGTCGAGGAAACCCAGCATGGCCAGCGAACGCAGGGCCTCGCGCAGCAGCGGCCTCGACACCCCCAGTTTGAGCGCCAGTTCGCGCTCGCCCAGCAATCGCTCTCCTGTTTTCAAGGTCCCGTCGAGCAGCGCGTTGCGGAAGAAGGCAAATACCTTCTCTGCGCCGGATAGGTCTTCACTCTGAGCAAGCATGGTTCACATTCAACTGGCATGACAGTGGTCAGACCACTTCAAGCAAACACGGTGACTGTTGTCAATAGTCACCCGGATCAGGAATTCCTGCCGGCTCACTTCGGCAGCGCTTTGGGCAATATCTCGAAACGTCTCGCGGCGATCGGCTTGGAGTCTATTGTGGCAGCGGCGTATCGACCGCTTACGAGGCTGCTGCCAGCTATTTCTGCTCACCTCTTCCGCGCCGGGCGGCGCTGCGGGCGGCGATGGCACCGAAGACGATGGCCGGTCCGATGGTGATGCCGGGGCCGGGATAAACACCGCCCATGATCGACTGCAGATCGTTGCCGCAGGCATAGAGGCCCTCGATTACCGAGCCGTCCCTGCGGAGAAGCCGGGTGGTGTCGTCGGCGACAAACCCCATCGCGGAGCCGATATCGCCAGGCCAGAGGCGGACAGCGTAACAGGGGGCTTGCTCGAGAGCGCCCAGGGTCGGGTTCGGTGTGTTGGCCGGGTCGCCATTAGCCTTTTCGTAGACTGTGGTGCCGCGTGCGAAATCCGAGTCCAGCCCCGTCTGGGCAAAACGGTTCATGCGCGAGACGCTGTCGCGCAGGCCGACGGCATCGATGCCCAGCCTGCCGGCAAGTTCCTCGAGCGTCGCCCCCTGGGTGAGATAGCCGTCAGCGAGAAACGGGCGGATATCCGCACCGCCGGGCCGGATCATGCCCATGCCGTACTTCCACAGCGCTCTGGCGTCAGCGATCAGATAGGCTGGGATGTGGCTTCCGTCCCGGTTGGCGGCGTACATCGCCGAAACGAAGAGGTGATAGCTCGTGCTTTCGTTGACGAAACGCCGCCCATCGCGGCCGACTGCGACGATTCCCGGTTTCGACCGGTCGAAGACGAAATGCGGGAAGACCGCGACCGATCCGTCCTTGCGCCGACGGCGTGAAACCGGCGCCCAGAAACAGGGCTGTGCGGCGGCCTCGGACAAATAGGCGCCCGCGGCCATGGCGAGATCCTGCACTGCACCGGAATGACCGGGCGAAGACGGGCTGAACTCCGGCGCCGGCTCGGGCAGTTTTTCCTTGCGAAGGCGCGGGTTCCGGGCAAAGCCGCCAGTCGCCAGGACAACGCCGCCGCGCGCCTCAACCCGCCGCTCCACACCGCCCGATTTGAGATCCACTCCAGCAACGCCGGTATCATTCGCGACAAAGCCAACCGTGTCGGTCTCGGTCACAACCGTAACCCCGAGCTTACGCAGCGAAAGCAGCATCCGGCCGACCAGCGCGTTGCCCATCACCAGCCGTGTCCCGCGCCCGTGCCGAAGCTTTCCAATCACATGTCGCGCGATAAGCCGCGCGGCATAGGCGGTCGAAGCGGCTGATTTTCCGATTTTCATCAGATGAGCGATGTCGTCGCGGTCAACCATCATTCCGCCCAGCACGGTGAATTCGGGGATGGGCGGGCGGATCAGGCGCAAATCCGCGCCCAGGCCGGATGCTTCGAAGGGAACCGGTTCCAGCGCCCGTCCGAAGGTGCTCGATCCCTCCACCTCGTAGAGATAGTCGGGATGGAAGGGTCTTACACGGAACTTGACGTCCGTGTTTTCCTCCAGCGTATCGACAATGCTCGCACCGGCCCTCAAGAATGCCTGCCGGAGCACTCTCGGGCTCTGGTTGCCCACCGCGCGATCGAGGAAGCCGGAGACCTTTTCCAGACTGTCGTCGGCGCCGAGTGTCTCGGCATGGCGGGTAAGCGGTATCCAGGTCGTTCCGGCCGAGAACGCCGAGGTGCCGCCGAGGAATTCGGTTCGTTCGACGAGCAGCACATCCGCCCCTTCGAGGGCCCCGAAGATAGCAGCGGACATGCCCGCCGCGCCCGATCCGAGCACGACGATGTCATAGCTGTCCTTTAGCTGCGGGAGCGTGGCATGCATGGATTTTCCTTCGCCCGTGTTCGCTCACGCGATGCCGCCAACGGTTGAGCACTGCGGGTGGCAAGGCCGACCAACCTGCCGCCCGCGTTTGTGTATTCAGTGATGGGCGAGAATCTCGCCGAGGAAGGCGCGGGTTCGCTCATGCGTGGGTTTGTTGAAGAAGCTTTCGGGATCGTTCTCTTCCACGATCTCGCCGTCGGACATGAAGATCACCCGGTCGGCGACCTGACGCGCGAAGCCCATTTCGTGGGTCACGCAGATCATGGTCATGCCGTCGCGTGCGAGCGATACCATCGTGTCGAGCACTTCCTTGACCATTTCGGGATCGAGGGCGGAGGTCGGCTCGTCGAACAGCATCGCCTTCGGTTCCATGCAAAGCGCGCGGGCGATAGCGACGCGCTGCTGCTGGCCTCCGGAAAGCTGCGATGGATATTTGTCTGCCTGGTTTCCGATGCGGACCCGGTCGAGATATCGGCGCGCGGTCGCTTCCGCCTCGGCGCGCGACAGCTTCCGCACGCGCATCGGCGCCAGAATGCAGTTTTCCAGAACGGTCTTGTGCGGGAAGAGGTTGAACTGCTGGAAGACCATCCCCACCTCGCGCCGGACGGCGTCGACCGCCTTCTGGCTGTCGTTAAGGCGGTGCCCGGCGACGGTGATCTCCCCGCTCTGGATCGCCTCCAGATGGTTTATGCAACGGATCAGCGTCGACTTGCCCGATCCGGACGGTCCGCACAGTACGATCTTCTCGCCCTTGTTCACCGTCAGGCTGACCTTCTTCAAGGCGTGAAACGCGCTATACCACTTATCGACATCGCGCATTTCGATCATGGCGCCGGCTGCCTGCCTGCTGGTCATGGTGTCGGTCATGGTCTCTCCCTTCATTTCGCGAGGCCGGCGGACATGCGCCGTTCAAGACGCCTGCCCCACAGCGATAGCGGCCAGCACATGGCGAAATACATTGCTCCCACCACCCCGAAGACGAGCAGCGGCCGGTAGATCTGGTTGGAAACGATGGTGCCCGCGCGGGCAAGTTCGATGAAGCCGACAATGGCCGCGAGCGACGTACCCTTGAGAAGCTGAACCAGGAACCCGACGGTAGCCGGCAGCGACAGCTTGAAGGCCTGCGGCAGGATCACGTCGAACATCCGGCTCGTGGAATGGAGACCGAGGGCGTCGGCCGCTTCGCTCTGGCCGCCGGGCACCGCCTGAATGGCGCCGCGCCAGATTTCGCCAAGAAATGCCGACGCATGCGCGGTGAGCGCAATCGCCACGGCAGCCCAAGCCGGCAGGTCGAAACCCAGCAGCGGCAGGCCGAAATAGGCGACGAACAGCTGCATCAGAAGCGGAGTGCCCTGGAAGAGGCCGATCCAGCAGAGCGCCGGAATCCTCAGCCACGGCGAGGCCGAAACCCGCATCAGCGCGACGACGATACCGAAGGCGATGCCCCCGGCAAAGCCGATTGCCGTCAGAAACAGGGTCCATTTGAGCCCATGCAGCAGATAGGTGAATTCCTGGATGCCCATCGCGGTTCCTCCTAGCGCTGAGGATAGTCGAAGGCCTTGCGGCCGATGGCTGCCAGAAGCCACATGGTGATCAGCGAAATCACCAGATAGATGCCCGTGAGCGTGAAATAGACTTCGAAGCTGCGGAAGGTCTCCGCCTCGATCCGCTGGCCGACCGAAGTAAGTTCATAGGCCGAGATCGAGGTGCAGATGGCAGTGGTCAGGGTCAGAAGAATGAACTGGCTCGACAGGGAAGGGTAGATCGCCCGCAGCGCCGGTTTCAGCACGATAAGCCGGAAGACCTCATATTTGTGCAGCCCAAGCGCCAGGCCTGCCTCGGTCTGGCCTTTCGGAATGCTTTCGACGCCGCCCCGAATGATCTCGATGGCATAGGCGCCGCCATTCAGTCCCAGCGCGATGATCGCGGTCACTGTGGGGTTCAGCCTGATGCCCGCCAACGGCAGAGCGAAAAAGATGAAGAATATCTGCACCAGGAAAGGCGTGTTGCGGATCACCTCGACGAAGGCGTTGACGAGAAACGACGGAATCCGCTTCTGCGCCGTGAGGATCGCGACGCCGAGAACGCCGACGATCAAGGCAAGCGCCATGCCGGCGATAGCCAGGAACATGGTTCCGAGCGCGCCGTAAAGCAGCGCCGGCCATGCGTCGGTGACAACGCTGAAATCGAGTGTCATCGTCTCCTCCCTCTAGCCTTTCATTGCCGTCGAATTCATCTGTTCTCCTCGACCGATTGGAGATCAAGCAGCCTGAGCGTCGCATGCCGGGCTTTCTCGGCCCAGGCCTGGACGGAGAGGCCGCTCGCTTGCGTGTCGTTTGGAACTTCCACGGCCACGGGCAAATCCTGGGGCAGCGCATCGAAGATAGCCTTGAGGTCGATCGCGCCGTCGCCCGGCAGCAACCGCTCGTGGCGGGCAGCATGGTTGAGCGCTTCGCGTGTGGCTGGGATGTTTGCCGGCGCATCGCAGATTTGCGCGTAGTGCAGCCATTTCGACGGCACTGCCGCGATTTCACCGGGTGTCACCCGTGCGCGCGAGACATGCAAGGCGTCGACGATTACGCCCTGGTTGGGCTGGTCGACGGCCCGCAGGACGCGCAGTGCGCCGGCCAGATCACGCAGTTCCGATTGCGGCATGAATTCGAGATCGATCCACAGCCCGAAACCCGCGGCCGCCTCGCAAAGGCTGGCGAAGGATACGGCCAGGCGAGCCTCGTCCGGATCGTCGCCGGCAACGAGGATGGTTTTGGCGCCGATCTCCGCTGCGGCTTCCAGAAAGGGAAGAAACGGTTCGGGTGCGAAATCCGGCGTAAGCCGGATCATCTCGACGTCGAAGACGCCGATGCCCGTGTCAGACAGAAGCGATCGGAGCGCCTGCAGCCGGGCCGGCTCGTTCATCAATGGAAAAGCGATGCCACCCGGTGCCGCCGACAGGAAGCGCAAGCCGACATAATCGTAACCGGCGCCCGCCGCCGCGCTCACGGACTCCTCCGGCGAAGCGCCGTGGCAGCTCAGGAACGAGAGGGAGAGTTTTCGTCTCATGCAGCCGCCAGCATCTCGTTGAGCGTGACGGGGCGGTTTTCGCGCCCGGCAAGATCGACTGCCAGCGTTGCGGCAAGCGTCGCCATGCCGTCGCGTGCGGAGATCAGCGGCTTCGCCTCCCGGCGAATGACCGCCAGGAAATGCTGCAACTGGTTCTCATAGGTCCGCGAACCGTCGCCCGGCCGGTGTTCGCGCACCAGCGGGTGCTGCCAGTGATCGCCTTCGTGCATATGCCGCCACAGATACATGTCCGAGACGGAGAGCGCGGCTTTGCGCCCGGTCAGGAACAGGCATGGTCCGGGCTGGGTCGGATGATAGAGCGCTTGCCCGGACGTATATTCCCACGCCCAGGGGCTGACGGCGGCGTCGGAAATGAGGAAGGTGCCCAGCACGCCGTTCTCGAAACGGATAGCAATGCTTGCCGTATCCTCTACCGCGAAGCCGCGCGTTGCGGACGAGGTGAAGGCGCAAACGCTTTCGATTTCGCCGACCAGATGGCGCAGCACGTCGATATCGTGCACGAGATTGATCAGCAGCGGACCGCCGCCCGGCTGTCGCCGCCATGCCGCGTTGAAATAGTCATCCGGCTTATCGAAAAGCGTCATGCCGCTGACAGCGACCAGTGGGCCGAGTTCGCCCGCGTCGATAGCGTTTTTCGCGGCGCGGATGTCAGGGCTGTGCCTGCGCTGGTGCCCGACGAGAACCGGGACATCCGCTTGTTCAGAGGCGCGAACGATGCTGGCCGCGCTCGAAATCGTGTCGGCCAGAGGCTTTTCGATCAGGCAGGCAATGCCGCGCTCGATACAGCTTATTGCGGCGGGCGCGTGAAGATGGTTGGGCAGCGCAACGATGGCGCCGTCGGGGCGCAGGTCGTCAAGCATCTTTGCATAGTCTTCCCAATAGGGAACGGAGTTCTGCAGTGCGAATTCCCGGGCTTCCGGCGAGGGGTCGCCTATGCCCGCCAGGACTGCCCCGGGGTGCGCCGCGACGAGCGCCGCATGTTCGCGTCCGATCAGCCCTACGCCAATGAGCGCAATGCGGATCATTTCGTCATCTCCGCCATGGCACGCAGTGCCACGCGGTAGCCATAGGCGCCAAAGCCGGCCATCACGGCCGTTGCCGTCTGCGAAACGAGGGATTTGTGGTAGATGGCCTCGCGCTTGTGGACATTGGAGATATGGAGTTCGATCTTTGGCTTGTCGAACATCTTCAGCGCATCGAGGATAGCGATAGACGTGAATGTATAAGCGGCCGGATTGATGATGATGCCGGCAGCGGCGTCGCGAGCGGTGTGAATGGCCTCGATGATCTCGCCCTCGAAATTCGATTGGCGGAAGTCTATGGCAACGCCGAGTTCAGCAGCATCGGCATCACACCAGCCGCGGATCTCGGCCAGCGTGGTGCTGCCGTATATCTCCGGCTCGCGCTGCCCGAGAAGGTTCAGGTTCGGGCCGTTGAGAATGAAGATGGTCCGCATGTCGTCCTCTCGCAGAGCAAAGGATAGGAGTACGGCCACGTTGCGGTGGCCGTACGTTGTTTTCTGGCTAACGGCAGGTTTACTGGACCGTGAAGGGTATGCCCTCGACCGCCTCGGGGAACTTCGGCATCGGGGCGCCGAGCCACTTCTGATTGATCGCCTCCAGCCGACCGTCGGCGGCGATCTTGTCGACGAACTGGTTCAGCCACGCGTTGATCTCCGCGTCGCCGAGCTTGGTGCAAATGCCCTGCCACTGCTCGTTGAACACCAGCTTCTGCTCGAAATCGTTGCCGGGTGCGGCGCGGTCGAGGTTCAGTTTATAGGTGGTGTTGCCACCGATCGCATCCACCTGGCCGGAGACCAGAGCCTGCATGGTGGAGCTGTCGTCATCGAAGCGGCGGATGTTGGGCACGTCTCCCAAAAGCGCGGTGATTGCCTTGTCCTGTGCCGCGCCGCGCGGCACGCCGATGCGGAGGTCCTTGGCGTCCTCGATTTTCTCGATCTTGTTCTTGGCGCTGGAGAGCAGAATGATCTTCAGGCCCGAATACGGCTTCGAGAACTGCACTGCCTTGGCACGGTCGGGATACATGCCCATCACCGCCATCTGCAGATCGACCTTGCCGGTAAGCAGGTTCGGAATGCGGGCTGCAACCGCGTTGGGCACGAATTCGACCTTGACCCCAAGTTCTTCGCCGATCAGGCGAGCGACGTCGACATCATAGCCGATGTTCTGGCCGCTGGCGTCGATGGAGCCCCAAGGCGCCTGCTCACCCATGACGCCGATGCGGATGACGCCGGCTTCCTTGACCTTCTCAAGCGATTGGGCCCCTGCGTGAGACGCAGCGCCCATGAAGCCAAGCGCCGTGACCATGGCGAGCGCGGCAGCGCGGAATGAAAATTTATGCAAGATGAATCCTCCCTTTGGTTGCGAAGCTCCGGCCCTTGTCGGGCGGATCGGTTAATCGAGAGAGCGGTTGTTCCTCTGTAAAATCTCTCCCGAATTCAGTGTTCTCAACCTCTCCGGCTGGAATTTGCCAGCTGGTCGGTTGATGTCTTCCGGCATCAGGCTGCCTCCGCAAGATTGCGGTAATGAGCCACCGTCCGGGCGATGCCATCGGCAAGCGAGGTGCGCGAGGTCTTGCCGAGCAAATTGTCGAATGGGGTCGGCGCGATCGATGCAGCCATTGGCACCAGCGGACCATGGAAGTCGATCGACGCTCCCGGTATTTCTTTGACGATCGCCGCAATCACATCGTCGACGCTGTGAGTTTCGCCGACAAGCGAGAAGACGTGTGCGCCCTCGACCGGCTGCACTGCCGCCGCCGCAAAAGCCTCGGCAACATCGCGCACGAAGACGAAATCCTGCCGGCCGGAAAATCCGATGCTGTAGGCTCTGCCTGCAACGGCCTCCCTGCATGCGATCGTCGGTCCTGCCGTGAGGCCGACTTCCCGGCCCGGCCCGTAGACCACGGTCGGGCGGAAGCCTACGCTGGCGATGCCTGCATCGTGCCAGTAGGCGCGGGCGCATCCTTCGCAGGCGAGTTTGAAGGCGCCGTACTGCGTCACCGGGTAGGGTTGGGCGCCATCGTCCGAACCGAAGATGCCGGCGCTGCTTGCATAGGCGACGCGCTGGATTCCGTTCGCCTTCGCCGCCTCGAAGGCGTTGAGGGTGCCGATCACATTCACCTGCGCGCCGAGAATCGGGTTCGCCTGGCAGGCGGGCGTCAGCAGGGCGGCGAGATGGACGATCGACGTGCAATCGCGCGCGGCCGAAATCATAGCGGCGGTGTCGGTTACGTCGCCGACGATCCATTCCACTTGGTCGGCCACTTCGCCGGCGACCTCACGCACCACGCGACGGTCGGCGGAGCGATCGAGGATGCGCACGGCATGTCCCATCGCCGCCAGTTCGCGCGCGATCCAGCCGCCGAGGAAACCGCCGCCGCCAGTGATGAGGATACGGCTCATGGCGCTGCCCGCATGTCTTCGGCGGTCAAGGTGAAGGCGGTTTCGTAAATCATCCCGGATGGTGCTGCCAACGCGCCGGTCGCGAGAACCAGCCGTTCAGCCTCGCCCATCAAAGATTCCAGGCCGGCGCGCGACGACCCCTCGATCAGAAGTACGGCGTCAAAACCTCGTTCCGACATGGCCTCGCGCAGTTCCGTCTCCTTGGTGCGTACGCCGGAAATTTCGCTGCGCGCGAGCCCGATGTGCACGCCACATGCGCCAGGCAACGCGAGGATGTCTTCCGCAAGCTGTTGCGCTTTGCCGAGAAGAGCGGTCTCAGCCTGCTCGCCAATAAAATCGCACCTTATCGTCGCCATGACGCCGCCATCGCCCGTTCCGGCAAAGGCTACGCGTTCGCAGGCGATGCGGAGAAAATTCTGAAAGGTGGGAGCAACCGCCGATGTCCAAGGCGTCGGGTTGTTGAGCCGCTCAAGATAGGCAGGCGAGCGAAAAACCTCGACGGTTTCGCCGGCATAGATCGTCCCGAACACATAACGGTCCGCAGCCGGCGTGTGCAGTCGCTTGCCGGTCAGAAACCCTGGAGTCGAAAGACGTTCCGGCATGTGCTCACGCGTATGCCACTCGATGTATTCGTCATGTGTACCTTCGGCGATATCGTGCCAGATCGCCAGAAAGGCAGAGCCTTTCAGTCCCATTCAGTTCTCCTCCCAGGAGCATTCCGGGCGTTCGTGTCGAGCGATCGATGGCTTGACAAGACCTGTCCGGTGTCTCAATTAGGCTACTAGAATGTTAGTATGGTGAAAAAGTCAAGTGCGACTTTGAACGCTGATGCGGAGGAAGACATGGACATGCAGGAAACACCTCGGGTCACCATCGTGACCGGCGGTGCGGGCGGGCTGGGGTTTCCCATTGCCGAGCGCCTTGCGGCGAAAGGCCATAGGGTGGCGATCTGGGACATCAATCCAGAACGTGCGGAGGCTGCCGCCGCGAAGCTGGCCGGAGCGAAAGGTTATACCGTCGACGTGACCGATCCGGATGCGGTAGCCGCGGCAACTGAAAAGGCCGTTCAGGACCTCGGGCCGCTCGGCATTCTGGTGACTTGCGCGGGTCACAATGGACCGCTCGAGCCGTTCGCGACCTATCCGCTCGATGGCTGGCGGTTCGTGATGTCGCTCAATCTCGATGCCGTCTTCCATTGCTGCCAGGCGGCTGTCCGCGAAATGCTGAAGACCGGTTACGGCCGGATCGTCAACATGGCGTCGATTGCCGGCAAGGAGGGAAATCCCAACGCCGTTGCATACTCGGCCTCGAAGGCCGGCGTGATCGCACTGACCAAATCCGTGGGCAAGGAACTGGCCGCCACCCAGATTCGTGTGAATTGCGTGACGCCAGCGGCGATCGAAACGGAGATGCTCGAGCAGCTTACGCCCGAATTCCGCGCCTATGTGGTCTCGAAGATACCGGTCGGGCGCCTTGGGCGTGCGGAAGAGGTGGCTTCGCTCGTGGCCTGGCTCGCGTCGGAGGAGTGCTCCTTTTCGACAGGCGCGGTGTTCGACGTGTCCGGCGGCCGCGCGACCTATTGAGGACAGGACATGTACCAACAGCACAAGCTCTCGCTCGCCTTCCTGACGGTCCAGGGGTGTCCGCCGGTCGAGCACGTCAGGATTGCCGCGGCGGCAGGTTATGACGCTGCGGGGCTGCGGCTCATCGCGCCGCACGGCCTCGCTCTTGCCCATCCGATAGTTGGCAACGCCGTGCTTCTGCGTGAGATCAAGTCCGCCGCGGTGGATCTGGGGATTTCCTTTCTTGACGGCGAGGTCTTCACCCTGCTGCCGGATACCGATGTGCGGAACTGGCTGCCGGTTATCGAAACGGCTGCCGAACTCGGGATGCCGTTGATGCAGATCACATGCGAGGACCCCGAATTGTCGCGCGCAGCTGACAATCTGGGGCGTATCGCGGATGTAGCGGCGCGGTTGAATATCGACATGGCTATCGAATTCATGCGCTGGCGCGCGGCTGCCACCATCGAGGACGCAGCGCTGCTTGCTAAAGCTTCGGGTCGGGACAATGTCGGCATCCTTCTCGACGCGCTTCATCTTTCGCGCTCCGGCGGCAGTCCGGCTGCGGTGGCGGCGGTGCCCGGAGATATGATCCTCTATCTCCAGCTTTGCGATGCCGCGCCTGTCCAGCCGACCGACGATGCCGGGCGCATCGCCGAAGGGCGCGGTGGCCGCCTGATGCCGGGACAAGGCAGCCTCTGGCTGCGAGAACTGATGGCGGTACTGCCACAGGACGTCACCATCAGCGTGGAAACCCCGCATAAGGGCGACGCTGAATTGAGCTTCCTCGAACGCGCCCGAAGCGGCATGTCTGCGACCCGGGCCTTTCTGGACAGCCTCAAGACACCGGAAGTGTCTGCCGGCTGAACCGACACTCGGGAGCGCTGGCAAGTCTGCCGGAGTGCTTCCTCGACAAACCAGCACTTGGGCGGGTGCGGTCGATGCTGTAGAAGAAACCAAACGACCCGTGCGGGAGGTTAGGCAAGTTGGATTTGAGAGCGCGAGGTTCGCTGACAGCACGGGTGACCGCGCGACTGAGGCGGGCAATTCTGGATGGCGAGTTCGAACTCGGCGATGCGCTGTCGGAAGACAAGCTGGCGACAAAGCTCGGTGTCAGCCGCAGCCCGGTCCGCGAGGCTTTCGCCGCACTTGAGCAACAGGGATTGATCGACGTCCAGCCTCAGAGGGGCAGCTTTGTCTTCCTCCCGACAAGCGAGGATACTCAGAACCTCTGTGAGTTCAGAAAAGTCGTCGAAACCGAGGCGCTTCGTCTTTCCATGAAATATCGGAAGGATGAGACGCTGGCCGCGATGAAGATCGCAGCCGAAGCCATGCAGAAAGCATCGGAGACCGGCGATCGACTCCAGACTGCCAGGGCCGATAATGCGTTCCACGAAGCTCTGCTGGAAAACTGTGGCAACCCCTACCTGACGAATGCCTACAGGCTTGTCTCCGGAAAGGTGGCTGCCCTGCGATCGCATAGGTCCACCATCCCCACGCGCAATCAGGCAAGCGCCGAGCATTTCGCGATCATTGCAATGCTGGAGGAAGGTGACATCGATGCGGCCGCTGAGGCGTTGGCGAGCCACATTCTCAGGATGCGCGAGCGCTACAACCTGGACGAGGATATGCCACGCCAGCTTGGCGGCCGTGCAGCCCGCAGCCCGACTTTGGATCACATCGGTCCGCTCGACGAATAGGGCCGCAGCCTATGTAGAGACCGACTGATGTGCGGGTTGAGGCCAGCGCAGGAGTGCCTGCCGACCGCTCTCCGTTAGATCGTAGACGCCGCGCTCGGTGCGGACAAACCAGCCATACACGTTGTGAAGCAGGATCTTGGGTGCGTTCGGCATGCCGGGTTTCAGATCACGCGGCCGTTTTTGACCATCGGCCAGGGCTGAGGCGCAAGCGAGTGCTTCCTGGCGGTAGGCTGTCATGATCGGGGCACGCGAACCACCACCTGCAACCGGATCGCCTTGCCGGCGCCGATGTTCCTCGATCAGTCTTGAGCGGCGTTTCGGGTCCCGGCGCGGTGTCGTTGCTATCAGGCTGAGGAGAACCTGCACCTCGCCTTTTGCGGAGACCCCAAGGAGGCCAAAGCCGAGACGGCGACACAGATTGCGGAATCGCACGTCACTTTCGCGACCCTTGCCACGGATAGACATGCATGCGGCAAGCCAGACCTCGTCGCTCGCCGCCATACGGTCGACACCCTGAAGAACAAGTTCGAGATTGAATTGCAACTTCAGCTCGCAGATGACTACGATCGGCGGGGAGTCGGCGCTCAGCGCCAGTAGATCACATCCGCCGATCTCGCCCTTGACCATAAATCCCAGGCCTTCGAGGAATCCCTTGACCGGGCTGTAGAGTGACGTTTCGAGCATCGATACTCTCTTTCGCAACGAATCATCTCGTCAGGTAAGCTGTGCGCCCCATCGTGGTCGCTGTCGTTGAACACCAGGTAAATGATCCCGGCGATGGCCGTTCCAGGCGCTGCGCCGACGGGCGCCGAGACAATCGGGATGGCTGGCGTGGGTGGCAGTAGCCTCAGCTTCTGCTATTCAAAAGGCGTAGAAGGCCTACCTAAAACGGTTGGTGCGCAGCAATAAGACTCCTTCCCTTACCATATGCTAATATATGCGGGCAGGAGAGTGGAATGTGGTCCTTGCCCCGTGCCGCAATGGCGGCGGTCGCTATCGGACTCTACAGCACCATACCGACATCGGCTGCCGAGGAGGTCGGCGAGGCAGTCTTGATCAAGACCGATGTAACGGGTGCGAATGGTCCGCTGACGGTTAAGGCTCCGGTCTACCGTGACGAGCGTATCCGGACGTCAAACTCCGGGCTCGGTCAGTTCGTCTTCAGGGACGGGACCAAACTTGCAGTCGGATGGGGCTCTTCCGTCGTTATCGACAAGTTTGTCTTTGACGACACCCAATCCGTGAAGAAGCTGACGATCAAGGCGGTCAAGGGAACGTTCCGCTGGATCAGCGGAAATTCGAAATCCTCGGCTTATGAGATTGTTACACCTGCCGGAACGATCGGGGTTCGTGGAACCGCGTTCGACTTTTTTGTTGGAGCAAACGGGACAACTGCTGTCGTTTTGCTGAACGGCTCCGCCCAATTCTGTGGCAGCAATGGTTGTCGGCAATTGAAGCGGCGATGCGACTGCGTCATCGCGACGCCGAGGGGCGGCGTGACCGATCCCAAACGGGTCAATCGAGGAATGCTCGGCACGCTTGGCAGCACGCGGGCACTGCCGTTTCTATCCGGCAACCAGCAGCTTTCGGGAGGCTTTCAGTCCAGCAGCGGCTGTGGTCTTTCAATGGCATCCCTGCGCGAGATGGACCAGAACAGAAGCCTCAGTCAACCAGCCGCGCCGAACCCTGATCGCCCGAACGAGCCCAACAAGCCGGATACGCCCGAAAAACCGGGTAAGCCGGATGATCCCGATAAGCCTGGCAAGCCTGACAAACCGGGGAAACCCGACAAACCCGGGAAGCCGGATAAGCCCGGGAAGCCTGACAAACCGGGCAAGCCGGATAAGCCTGGAAAACCTGATAAGCCGGGTAAGCCCGACAAACCAGGCAAACCCGACAAGCCAGGCAAGCCTGATAAGCCGGGCAAGGGCGAGCACCATCACGGTCACCATGGGCACAACGGTCACAATGGCCATGGGGGACATCACGGAAATAATGGGAAGGGCAACGGCTATGGCGACGGGTCTCCTCCGGGAGGCGGAAATGCCGGCAATGACGATTACTAATCCGTCACCTGGCGAAGCCTGTCCTTGTCTGTCGCATCGATGAGAAATTGCTCCGACCTGCGCGATATCCGGTCATAGAATTCCTGCAATCCGGCCGGCAGCCGCGCTGCCTTGGCTTTCGCGATGATGGCGATCCTCCGGCTCCCTGTCGACCGCGAACGCAGGGCCTGGACAAGCCGCTCGTGCACCAGCTGCAGATCGGCGAATTCCTGCGATGCGGCAACCTGCTCATCGCCGACAACCGCGTAGACATTTGTCCGATCACGTTTGCCGCGTAGCGCCAGTGCTCCAGCGTTGAGGAGGGCGCAGCCGTTCAGTCCTTGCGCCGTGTTTTCAGAGGCGAGAATGTCGAAGCTCACCGCCTTGCAGGCAGACTCAATTCGCGATGCGACGTTTACGGCATCGCCGACAGCCGAATAGTTGAAGCGGGTTTCGGCACCCATATTCCCGACGCAGGCAATTCCCGTGTGTATCCCAATACCGATGCCGACCTTCTGCTCCGGCCCGAAGCCAAAGGCATCGCTCGCATTGAGCTTTGCGAGGGTCTCACGCATGGCCAGGGCGGCACGAACGGCCTTGCCGCAATGATCGCTGACGTCCAGCGGGGCATTCCAGAAAGCCATGATCGAATCCCCGATGAACTTGTCGAGGGTACCTTCATTCTCGGTGACATGACGGCTGAGCGCGTCAAGAAGCGTATTCAGAAAACCAACCACGGCAGTGGGCGGCAGCCGTTCGCTTATCTCGGTGAAATTCCGCACGTCGACGAACATCACGGTCAGTTCGCGGTCGTCGCCGCCAAGGCGAAGAGCGCCCCGCGTATGCTCGACGCGATACAGAAGCGACGGCGAAAGATACTGACCGAATGCCCGCCGGATCTCGCGGCGCTCCCTGTCTGTGACGAGGAAGCGGAAGGAAGTGGTGGCGAAATGCGTGATCGTTCCCGCTGCCACCGGAGCCAGTGGGTCGAAGAGAAGCCCGGCAAAGGAAAAGGCAAGCCACGAGGCGACAAGGGCGCAGGCTGTCGCCAGGAGCCCGGCCACAAGAGCGATTGCCGGGCTGACAAAAATGGTCAGCGCCACGAGAAGGCTGCCCAGTGCTGCGATGGACAATATCTCGAGACCGTTTGCCCAGTCGGGGCGGGAGAGGAACTGGCCCGACAAAATCTGTTCGACGGTTTGCGCGTGCAGGGACACGCCCGGAACGTTCTCTCCCAGAGCTGTGGTGCGAATGTCCTGCAGGCCGGCAGCCGATGTTCCGATAAAGACGATGCTGCCTTCGATTGCGGCCCTCACTTCGGCGTTGGCGCCACCGGTTGCGAGAACATCCCTGGCGGAAACATATCTTTTCGCGCTGTCGCGGCTGACATAGAGCCACAGCTCGCCCGCCGCGGTCGTCGGCACCACGAAGTCCCCGACCTTGATGGAGGTGACGATGTTCGGTGCGTCAGCAGCGCCGATCAGCAGATAGGTGGAGGCTCCCTGCGCAACGCGCAACGCTTCAAGGGCGAGGTTGGGATAGAGTTGTTTGCCATCGCTCAACAACAGCGGGACCGTACGCACGACCGCCGACGAGTTTCCGGGGTTAAGGCTGATATGCCCGATGCCGGCTGCATTTGCCTCGAGCCGCGGCTGGAAAGGCGTTGCCGCCTTCATGTGGGGCGGCGCGTCGATTAGATTTTCGCCGGTGAAGGCAAAGCCGGCCTTCACCTGCGGCCGGTAATCCCCCTCGTTGGATAGGCCAAAGCCGAGGACGACCGGCTTTCCGACGATCGATTGGGCAAACAACTCGTCATTATCCGGCAGCTGACGCAACAAGGCAGGGTCGATGCCGGGCACATCGCGAACGACGTTGCGTGGCGACAGGCGATCGGGCTCGGCAAAAAGAATATCGAAGGCAATAGCCGACGCGCCCATCTCCGAGAGCCTTTCGACGAGCGCAGCCATGCGATTTCGGGGCCATGGCCATTGCCCGAACTGTCGCAGCGAATCTTCGTCTATGTCGACGACCCGGACCGGCATCTGCTCGAAGGCTCGGGGTGCCCAGTGCTGGTACTGGTCGAATGTCGCCTCGCGGGCCAGTTTCAACTGTGGTGGGTCGCTCGCCCGAAGAACGGTAAGCGCCGCGACAATAAGCAATCCGATGACGACGCCAAGCTGCTGAGCGCGTGTCATGACCCTCTCGTCAGAACCCTTGTGCGAGTGGCGTTGCCATAGACCAGTCCGGCGAACGGAGCGGTCGCCATCCACCGTCCCACCAATGGCACCATACGCCTCATTCTCGTGAGGGCACAATCATGCGCCCCCTATGACATCCGAGCTATCAAGGGTGGGCAGGCTCACGACTAAAATGCTTCTGCGAAGATGGTCTCATTGGCGAGATTCAAGGCCGATTGACGATCAGATCCCGTTACTGGACCTGAAGAACCGAACCGCCTGGGCGCAAGACCTGACCGGGCAGACGGTTGTATCCCAGCAATGTATAGTAATCGCGGAAAAGTTGCATTTTTCCCCTGTGCCGAACGTCAATTCAACTGTATGGGTTGGAACGGGTGTAGGGGATTTGTTTATGGTATCTGAACGGGCAAGCCGGCAGCGGACGGCAGGGAATGTGGGGCGGCGTGCCCTACCGGCCGGAGTGCTGCATCAGCCCATGATTTGCGATGCGTCAGTCACAAGGCGCCGCATGCGGAAGCTTTTCTGCACCGTTGCATTTTCCGGTCTGCTGTCTGCCCCGGCTCTTGCGCAGACAGACATCCGCTTTGAGGGCGACACGACCGGCGGCGCAGCATTCCACCGCCCGGCAACTGGCATGCCGCCGTCGGGTCTTGGTAGCGCAGGAACTGCTGTCCGGTATAATACACTCTTCTTCGAGACCTTGGGCGATGGGGTGGCTGATTTTCGGATGGACGCCCAGTCGCATCCGGATCCATTCTTGGCGCTTTATTCCGGCGGCTTTGACCCTGCCTCCCCCCTGTCCAATGTATTGACAGCCAATGACGACTACGGTGGTAGCCTAAACGCATTCTTTAGCCTGGGGCTGGCGTCGTCGACCGAGTATGTATTGGTTCCGACTGGCTTCGGTAATTCCGATTACGGCACTTTTTCGCTGGACATCTCGTCAGCATCACTCGGCGGGATCATCATTACCCAGGACCTCACGGGTTTCGACGGCACGACGACAATCACGGCAGGTGTGCTGCAGGTCGGCAATGGCGGAACCACGGGACAGCTTGGCTCGGGCCATATCGTCAACGATAGTGAGCTTGTCTACAACCGCTCGGATGATTTCACCGTTGCCAATACGATTTCAGGGTCGGGCACGCTGACCAAAACCGGTGGCGGCACGCTGATCCTGACCGGCACCAACACCTACACCGGCACCACGACCATTTCGGCAGGCGTGCTGCAGGTCGGCAATGGCGGAACGACTGGCCAGCTTGGCTCGGGCGACATCGTCAACAACAGTGAGCTTGTCTACAACCGCTCGGACGATTTCACGGTTGCCAATACGATTTCAGGGGTGGGGGGTTTCACGAAGGAAGGCGCTGGCACGCTGACGCTGTCGGGAGCCAACAGCTATTCCGGCGGCACGACCGTCTCTGACGGAACGCTGCAACTGGGACGGAACGATGCAGCCGGCAGTGGCGGGTTGACCGTCAATGGCGGCACTTTCGCTATGGGCAACTACTCGCAGGCCGTTTCCTCGCTGCAAGGCACCGGCGGAACGGTAAATCTGGGCAACGGCACCCTCACCGTCAATCAAAGCATCAACACCAGTTTCGACGGCAATGTGAACAGCGGCAGCATCGGCATGCTGACCAAACAGGGCACCGGAACGCTGACCATGAACGGCACGATCAGCGGCGGGCAGGTAGGCATCGAAGGCGGGACGCTGGTTCTCAACGGCGCGAACACCTATGGCGGCGCCACGTTTTTGCGGAATGCGACGCTGATCGTCGGCGACGATAACGCGCTTTCAGGCAGCACACTGACAGCCCTTGGGCCCAACGCAACCCTGGGCGCGAACAAGGCGGTGACACTTGCCAACGACATTAATCTGCAACGTGCCGTCGATGGCCATCTTACGGTCGATACGGCTGCCGACCTGACGCTGAGCGGCGTAATCAGGGAAAGTGCCGGAACAGGCGGCACACTTACCAAGAAGGGTGACGGTGCTCTGATCCTGACCGGCACCAACACCTACACCGGCACCACGACAATCTCTGAAGGCGTGCTGCAGGTCGGCAATGGCGGAACGACTGGCCAGCTTGGCTCGGGCGACATCGTCAACGACAGTGAGCTTGTCTACAACCGCTCGGACGATTTCACGGTCGCCAATACGATTTCGGGGTCCGGCACGTTGACCAAGATCGGTGCTGGCAGGCTGGAGCTTTCGGGCACCAACACCTATGGTGGAGGCACGACCGTCTCGAACGGCAGGCTCGCGATATCAGACGATGCTAATCTCGGCGCGGCCACGGGCCGGCTGACACTCGACGGCGGCACACTGGAGACGCTCACTGACATCAAAACGGACCGGGCCATCTCGCTTGGGGCTTCGGGAGGCGGTTTTGCCCCCTCTATAGGAACGAAACTGACGCTCGGCGCCGACATCGACGGTATTGACGGCCTCAATCTCGTCGGCGAGGGAACCCTCGTCCTAACCGGCACCAACAGCTATCAGGGCGGCACGTTCGTCTCGGAGGGCACACTCGTTCTCGGCACGACGGCCAGCGGTTCGCTGAGCGGTTTGGGCGGGTTGACGACAACAATTCTCGGCCCGATCGTCAATGACAGCATCATTGAAGTCGTCAATGCCAACCTTAGTGGCGTCACGACGATCAAGAATAACAACGAGATCTCCTTCTATAACAGCACGTCGGCGAGTGCAGCCGACATCACCAATGACGGGTTGATCGCTTTCTACGACAGGAGCACCGCCGGCAACGCGGCCATCGTCAACAGTGACGGGGTCTTCTTCGGCGGCAGAAGCAGCGCTGGAAGCGCGATTATCACCAACGATGGCGGCGTCTTCTTTATCGACACCAGTAATGCTGGCAATGCGATCATCACCAACAATGTTGCGCTTGGCTTCTACGACACAAGTAGCGCAGGGAATGCGGCCATCACTAACAATGGCATGGTCGTCTTCCTCGGCGCGAGCAGCGCAGGCAACGCCACCATCACAGCAACTGACATTTCATACGGCGTCTACTTCGGCGATCGCGCTACAGCCGGCAACGCGGCTCTCATCGCGAATGGCGGCTTCTTCGACTTGAGCAGCACATATGGTGCCAATGGTGATGGTGTCGTCACCGCCGGCTCAATCGCCGGCACCAGTACCGGTAAGTTCTTCCTTGGCGAAAACCGTCTCGTCGTCGGCGGCAACGGCGCTTCGACCGAGTTCGCCGGCGAGATCGCCGATGAAGACCCCATCTGCGGATGCGGCCTGACCGGCGGTTCCCTTGAGAAGGTCGGCGCCGGCACGCTCACGCTTTCGGGCACCAGCACCTACACCGGGGATACCACCGTCTCCGAGGGCAGGCTGATCGTCAACGGTTCGATTGCCTCCTCGTCGCAGATCACCGTCGGCGCCGGTGGCTTCCTCGGCGGCTCGGGCACCTTGGGGTCGATGCTGCTCCAGAGCGGCGGCATCATCGCACCAGGCAATTCGATCGGCACGCTGAAGGTCGATGGTGATCTTACTTTGGCGGCCGGCTCCATTTATCAAGTCGAGATCGCCGGCACCGGCACTTCCGACCGCATCGATGTTACCGGCAAGGCAACGGTCTCAGGCAGCAACGTCTCGGTGATGGCGCTCGACCCGAAGGTCAGCTACCAGAACGGCCAGACATACCGGATCCTGAATGCCGATGGCGGTATCAGCGGAACGTTCGCCGCGCCGATCACCCAATCCGCCTTCCTCGACCTGTCGCTTGACCACAAGACCAAGGCGGTTGATCTGACCGTCAAGATCAAGAGCACGAACCCGGAAGAGCCTGAGGAACCCGAAGAGCCAGAAACGCCGCCGCTGTTCAGGACGGTGGCTGAAACACGCAACCAATACGCAACCGCCGGGGCTCTCGACACCTTGCAGCAGAGCGGCGCATCGCTGGCGCTTTACAACAGCTTGCTGGTGCTCAATGCTGCGCAGGCGCGCGCCACCTTCGACAGCCTGTCGGGCGAGGTTCATGCCTCGGCCAAGACCGCGCTGATCGAGGATGCCGCCCATATCCGCAATGCAGCCAACGACCGCATCCGCGCTGCTTTCGAGGGTGTGGGTGCAGCACCCGTCCCGGTTCTGGCCTATGGGCCGGAAGGCCAGCATCTCGTGCCGGCTTCGGCCGATCGCGGTCTTGCCGTCTGGGGCAATGCCTTCGGCTCCTGGGGTCATGTCGGCAGCGACGGTAATGCCGCGCGGCTCGACCACTCGACCGGCGGCCTGCTCGTCGGTGGCGATGCGCTGGTCGCGGGCAACTGGCGGCTCGGCCTGCTTGCCGGCTACAGCCGCAGCAGCTTCGACGTGAAGGACCGCGCTTCCTCCGGCGACAGCGACAACTACCATGTCGGCCTCTATGGCGGAACGCAGTGGGGTGCCATCGCCTTCCGCACCGGCCTTGCCTACACCTGGCACGACATCGAGACCCGTCGCGACGTTGCGTTTCCTGGCTTCAGCGACCAGCTCAAGGGCGACTACCGCGCCGGCACCACGCAGCTCTTCGGCGAGTTCGGCTATGGCATAGAAGCGGGAGCGTTCAGCTTCGAACCCTTCGCCAACCTCGCCTATATCAGCCTGCGCAGCGGCAGCTTTGCAGAACATGGCGGCGCCGCAGCGCTCACCGCAGCCAGCCAGACCACCGACGTCACCTTCACCACGCTGGGCTTGCGTGCCGCATCGGCCTTCACCCTCGGCACCGTCGAAGTGACGGCAAAGGGCATGCTTGGCTGGCGGCACGCCTTCGGGGATGTCACGCCGCTGTCCACGGCAGCCTTCGCCGGCAGCGATGCCTTTACCGTGGCCGGCACCCCGATTGCCAGGAATGCCGCCCTCGTTGAAGCCGGTCTCGACCTCAAGCTTTCCGACAACGCCAGCATCAGTGCCTCCTACACCGGCCAATACGGCTCAGGCGCACAAGAGCATGGCTTCAAAGCGAGGCTCGGCGTCGCGTTTTGAGAGTTGAGATCAACGCCAATGAGGCTGAATTGGCGTTGATCCCAGGCTGATAAAGCTCGGGCTATCATTCGCGGCTGAAGGTTTCAGTCGTCGATCGCGGTCGGACGATGAAGTGATTCCTACGGCGCGGTTTCGCGCTCGATCAGGTCAAAGCCGGTGTCTACGCTCTGTCCTGGCAACTGATTATCCTGCCGGAAAAGCAACTCGACGGCGCCCGAGCCGATTTCCTTTGGGTTGGGCTTCACCGTCGTCAGTTTCGGTGTAATGGCCGAAGCAATTTCGTAATCACCCCAACCGATTACCCCGATTTTCTGAGGCACTGCAATGCTGCGGCGATTGCATTCGAATATGATGCCGGCGGCAACGATGTCCGTCGGGCAGATCACCGCGTCCAGTTCGCTGTCAAGTTTCAGAAGGCTGTACAGTGCTTCGCTTCCAGCCTCAAATCCATGCGGTTCGGCCACGTCGACGATAAGGTCGTCGCGCAATCCCGCCGAGCGCATTTCTGCACGGAAAACGGGTGGGCGTTCACGAAACCGCCGCGAAGCCGGATCGCCATGGCTGACAAGACCAATCCGCCGTCGCCCGGCCTTGATATGATGCCGGCAAGCCGCACGGACCGCAGCAGCGATGTCGTAGCCGATCGCCTTGTCAATCGGATCGTGCAGCAACCAGGTCTCGACCAGCGGGATACCCGACCGTCGCAGCAGGTCGACCGTGGCCTGTGCATGCTCATTGCCGATCAGGATCAGGCCGGATACGCGCAGTCCGATGAAAGCTTGCACCGCTTCGAATTCCTGTTCCGGCGTTTCCGCCAGCATGAAGACGAGTTTCTTGCCGGTAGCATTAGCTGCTTCCTCCAGGCCGCTGATATATTGATAGAAACTGGAGTTCTTTACCGAAGGGATAGTGCTGCCGATCAGGCGGCTCTTCCCCGCTGCCAGATGCCCGGCTGACATGTTGGGCACATAGCCGAGCTGTCTCGCGACGGCTTCAACGCGTTGGCGGGTGTCCTCCTGCACACGATCCGGATAACGAAAGGTATTGGACACAGTCATCGGCGACACATCGGCTGCGTCCGCCACCTCGCGCATCGTCGTCATCCGCTGGAAGCCGTCGCTGGAAGCCATGTTCTCTTTTCTCCTCCAATTGCGAGCGTTTCTTCCAGAATCAGGCCGTCTTTCGCAAAGGCTAGGCTAGCTTCCCGGCGCGTTGACTTCTAGAAAGTCAAAACTATTGTAGCGCTACAATCACTGTAAAACCTTTGCAGGCAAGAGTCACCATATGCAAGCCAGTTGTCCGGTCGGAGCTCTCCGTTGAATTCGACGCATGCCCCATTGGCCGAACCGGTCATACCTGTATCATCGGCAGGCGTGCGGATAGGGATCGACGTCGGCGGGACGTTCACCGATTTTGTCCTGTCCGATCCGCGGGACGGACGGCTTGTCTTCTACAAGGAGCCGTCGACGCCGGATGATCCGTCACGGGCATTTATCGTTGGTCTGAAGGCGCTTCTCGATCAGGCAGGGCTGGAGCCCCAGGACATTTCCGTCCTGATGCACGGCACGACTATCGGCCTCAACGCGATCATACAGCGCAAGGGCGCACGCATCGGCCTCGTCGTCACGCAAGGCTATCGCGACGTGCTAGAAATTGCGCGCTCACGCATGCCTTCGTCGTTCGATCTCCATGCTTCGAAGGAAGTTCCGCTTGTGCCGCGGTCGCGGGTAATCGAAATCGCGGCACGGTTCTCTGCAAAGGGGCAGATGACGCTTGAGCCGAGCGAGGCGGAAATCGAAGAAGTCGCAGCGCGGCTTTCGGCACTCGACGTCGAGGCGGCGGCCCTTGTCGTGATCAACGGCTATACCGCGCCGCAAGTGGAGGCGGATATCGCAGCACGGCTTTCTCTCGCAGCCGGCATACCGGTCTCGTCTGCTGCTGCAATCTGGCCGGAAATCCGCGAGTATGAGCGCACACTGGTTGCCTGCCTGAACGCCTATGTCCAGCCGCTTATCGAGCGCTATCTCGAAAGTCTGCGCCATGGTCTCGCCACCGAGGGCATAACGGCGCCGATCGTCGTCACGGCTTCCAATGGCGGCTCGCTCAACATTGCCTCGGCTATCGAGCGTCCGGTCGAGACGATCCTTTCGGGTCCAGCCTCCGGCGTGATGGCGGCTGTCAGGCTCGCGCAGGCAGCCGGTTTGACCGACATCATCACATTCGACATGGGTGGCACGTCGTCCGACATCGCTGTGGCCAAGGCCGGCACGCCGGCCCTTGCCACCCAGACATATGTCGGGGGATTGCCGCTTGTGCTTCCCGTCGTGGATGTCAGCGCCATTGGCGCCGGCGGGGGATCGGTCATCTGGGCCGATCCGCACGGCATCATCAAGGTCGGTCCACGCAGTGCCGGAGCAAAGCCCGGTCCGGTTTCCTATGGGCTTGGCGGAACCGAGCCGACTGTAACGGACTGCTACGTCGCACTCGGCTACATCGATCCGGCCGGCTTTCTCGGCGGCAGGATGTCTCTCGATGCCGATGCCGCACGGGCCGCACTTGCCGAGACGGGACGCCGGCTCGGCTTTGAAGGCTCGGCTTCCGAGATCGCGGTCAGGACTGCGGAAGGCGCGCTCGCTCTGGCGACGACCGGAATGGCCAGTTCCATCTACAAGGTTCTTGCGCAACGGGGCCTCGACCCGCGCGACTTCGTTCTGATGCCTTTCGGTGGGGCCGGACCCACACATGCCAGCTTGCTGGCGGAAGAGATCGGCATCGCCCGCATCGTCATACCTATGGCCGCAGGAACATTCTGTGCGCAGGGGGCTGCAGCCGCGGATCTCAGGCGGGACTTCGTCCGCAGCCTGAGGCTGCCTCTCGAAGGGGTCGCATCACAACGCCTGACGGAGACATTTCAATCCCTGACGCGTGACGGAACGAACTGGCTCGACGCGGAAGGGGCGGGCCAGGCGCGCAGCTTCGAGCATTCAGCCGACATGCGCTATGCCGGACAGGCTTACGAACTCCGCGTCAGCCTATCCGCTACCGAGCTTGACGCCACCCGACTCGCAGACGCATTCCACGAAGAACATGAGCGTATATACGGCTTTCGCGATGCCGCTGCCGCGATAGAACTCGGCACCGTGAGGCTCGCGGCGATCGGCATCACGCCACCGTTGACCGAGCGGCCCATCGCCGTGCCCGACACGTCCGCTGCCGTGAAGGGCGTCCGTTCTATTTTTCACAAAGGTGCGTGGATCGAGGCGTCGGTGCTCGACCGCGACGCGCTTCAGGTAGAGCAAGGTTTCGCGGGGCCTGCGGTGGTTGAGCAGAACGATACCACGGTGGTCGTTCTACCCGGCTGGTCGGCCCGCGTGGACACCCTCGGCAATCTGCATCTTGAGAAGGCACGTCGATGAAGCTCGATCCGGTCACGCTCGAGATACTGAACAACAAGGTTGCCGCGGTCGCTGAGGAGATGTGCGTTACCCTGCAACGCACGGGCCGCACGCTCTATGTCAAGGAAACCGCCGATTTCGCCTGCGCACTCGCCGGGCTGGATGGCCGCTTCTTCGCCTATCCGCGCTCGATAGGCGTTTCCGGTTTTGTCGGTCTGGAATGTGCGCCAACCATCGAGGCCGTCGGCGACCTCGAACCGGGTGATGTCATACTGACGAACGATCCCTATTACTCGCATGGCCTCGCCACACACCTTCCCGATCTGCAGGTGATCGCGCCCTATTTTCACGAAGACCGCGTCGTCGCCTATGGCTGGTGCTTCGTGCATTGTTCCGACATTGGCGGTCGCGTGCCGTCGTCGATCTCGCCCACCAACCACGAGATTTATCAGGAAGGACTGCGCATTCCTCCGGTGAAGCTCATGCGCGGCGGCGAACTGAACGGCGATGTCGCGCTTTTCCTCAACGCCAATAGCCGGACGCCCGATGCGAATATGGGCGATATCCGTGCAATGCTTGCCGCTCTCGACACTGGCGGCCGTCGCATCAGGCAGATAATCGCACAGCATGGGACGCAGACCCTGCTGGACGCCCAAACGGAATTGACCGCTTATGCCGAGAAGAAGGCGCGTGACGTGCTTGGCCGGATACCCGCCGGGACGTATCGCTTCGTGGATTACCTCGATGATGATGCCGTCAGTGCCCTGCCGGTGCGGCTCTCGCTCGCTTTGACGATTGAGGCCGGAACGATCCATCTCGATTTTACCGGATCGGACCCGCAGGTGGCGGCTGCGATGAACATTCCCTCGCGCGGGCGACCGCATGCCTGGCTGACGTTGCGGATTCTCGCGATGATCCACACGCTGGATCCCACCGCGCCGCTCAACGCCGGACTGCTGCGTCCCGTCAGCATCACCGCGCCGGCTGGAACGATCGTCAATCCAGACGAGCCGGCGGCCACAGGCGTGCGCCATGCCGCGGCCATTCGTGTCAACGACGTTCTCAACGGCGCGTTGGGTCTGGCTTTGCCCGCGGTTATGCCGGCTGCATCTTCCGGCACCGTCATTCCCGTGGTCGTCGCCGAGCCGAACGACCGGGGCGGGCGCAACGTGCAGGTGGTGGAACCGATGATCGGGGGAACCGGTGCACGCCAGGGCGTCGACGGAATCGATGGCCGCGACTCCGGCATTTCCAATCTTGCCAACAACCCGGTCGAGACCGTGGAAGCCGAACTCGGCATCGAAATCCTGCGCTATTGCCTGCGTCCGGATTCGGGCGGCCCCGGTCAATGGCGCGGCGGCTGCGGCATGGAACTGTCGTTCCGTATCCTGAAGGATGGGACAAATGTTCTCGGCCGCGGCATGGAGCGTCTGCTTTTCCGGCCTTGGGGGCGGAACGGCGGACGGCCGGGCCTGCCCGGAAGCCTGGTCGTCAACGAAGGAGAAGCCGGCGAACGCCGGCTTGGCAAGATCGACGTGCTGGAGGTCGGCGCAGGTGATATCGTCACCTTCCGCACACCGGGCGCGGGTGGCTGGGGCGATCCACGCGAGCGCGATCCTGCGTCAGTTCTGGCGGACGTACTCAACGGCTTCGTGACGATCGACGGCGCGCGGCAGAACTACGGCGTGGCGATCGCTGCGGATGCTGTCGATGAAGCGGTCACGCTGGCTTTGCGGGCGGCATGGACAAGCGAAGAGCATGTGGTTGATTTCGGCCCGGAGAGGGCCGCTTGGGATGAAGTCTTCGATGCCGGCACCGTGGACACGCTCAACGCACATCTCCTGACGCTTCCGCTCGCAAGCCGTCAAAGATACCGCCGCGATATTTTCACCGAGACGCTGGGTCGGCTGCCGGAAGGGTTCCCGCGCGCACCGGCGGATGAACGGGCGAAGGCTGACGCCCGGAACGGTTTCGTTCGCACCGTCGCGAGCCTCAAAGGTTAAGCCCCGCATGCAGCTTGGCGTCGATCATTTTGTCGTGCTTGTCCCGGACCTCGAAGCGGCGCGTAAAGCCTGCCTCGACGCAGGTTTTACGGCGACTCCAATTGCCCACCACAGCGCTGCTTCAGGCACGGCCAACACCTGCATAGTCCTGCCGCAAGTCTATATCGAGCTGATGGGAATCGTTGCTGAGACGCCGGCCAGCAATGCGTGGGGCAGGCTTCTCAAGTCGGGGCCGGGGCTAAAAGGCATTGCGCTTGGCACGAGCGATATCGAGCAAACGGCGGTGCAACTCTCCGAGCGCGATCTCGCCGCCGATCCGGTGCGGCGCTTTTCCCGTCCCGTTCCGGAGGGAGAACTCGGCTTCTCGGTAATCCGTCTCTCGCCTGATCTGACACCAGGTCTCCAGTGTCTCTACTGCCAGCACCATACGCCGGAACTGCTGTGGTCGCCGGACGCCATGCAGCATGCCAACGGCGCGCGGCGCATCACAGCCGCCGTGGTCCCGCATAGCTACGCGCTAGAGCCATTCACTGGCGGAAAATGGCCTGTTTTGCCGGTGACTGATGGCGCCCTGGGCCGGATCACGATCGCATTCGACCGCCCGGTTTCGAGAGCCGCGCTGGCTGCCTTCCATCGCACGACGGGCGTTATGATCGAGGAAATGCAGGCATCATGAATTCCTGGCCACGCGATCCGGTATCGCCGCTCTGGCAACGGCTTTCGGCCGAGCGCTTTTCCGCGCCGAAGCTGGAAGGCGTGCGGGACGCGGATGTCGTCGTCATCGGCGGTGGCATTGCCGGGCTCACGACCGCGCTGGAGCTTAGCCGGCGAGGCCGCGAGGTGGTGGTGCTTGAAGCCGCTACGATCGGCGCCGGCGCATCCGGCCGCGCCAATGGTCAGGTGATTGCCGCACTGACGCGCCACGGACCGGATGCGATCCGCAAGACCTTGGGGCAGCCATTCCTGGATTTGCTGGCGGGAGCGGCCAACCGCCTCTTCGACCTGATCGAAAAACATGGCATCGAATGCGACGCGCGCCGAACCGGCTGGCTGCAGCCGGCGCATTCACCGGGGCGCGAGTTGCGCGCACGCAAAATGGCCGAGCAATGGGCGGTGGTTGGTGCCCTTGCAGGGCCGCTCAACAAGGACGCAATGGCTGCGCGCATAGGCTCGCAAGCCTATTTCGGCGGCTGGGAACATCGCGGTGGCGGCCACATCAACCCCTATGCCTTCACGCTTGGCCTTGCTCGAGCGGCTGCCGGGGAAGGCGTTGCGGTTTACGAACGCAGCCCGGCCCTTGCCCTTTCCCGTGAGGACGGACTGTGGAGCGTCACCACAGTTGAGGGCCAAGTGCGCGCGCCGCGCGTGGCGCTTGCCACCGCCGCCCATACCGGCAACCTTTGGCCCGGCTTGGCGCAGACCATAGTGCCGGTCACGTCCTATCAGGCCGCGACGGCGCCGCTGGGCAGACTGGCGGAAACGGTGCTTCCGGGTGACGAGGCTTTCTCCGACACGCGGCAGGATTTGCGCTACATGCGCAAGGATCGCGATGGCCGCATCGTTTCCGGTGGGGCGCTTGCCATCCAGTGGCGCGCGCGCCATCGCCTGCCTCAGCTTATTCGCCGCAAACTGATCGCGTTCGGACCGGATCTCGAAGCCGCAAGCATGACGGACTTCTGGGGCGGGCGCATCGCGATGACGGTGGATCGCCTGCCGCACCTGCACCGCACGCCGGATGGTCTCGCTACATGGATCGGCTGCAACGGGCGTGGGCTTGCGCTTGCCTGTGCGATGGCCGAAGTGCTGGCCGATGCGGTCTGCGACGTTCCCGATGAACAGCTGGCGCTGCGCCCGACCCCACTCAAGCCCGTGCCATTTCACCCTTTTGTCAGCTGTACGGCGCGCCTTATCCTGCCCTATCTGCGCTGGCAGGACAGCCGCGAAATCTGAGTATCGCAAGGAAGGAAATCGCCAATGCCCCGCGCTGCCGTCATCCAGCTTTTCCACGAGGCCAATGCTTTCACGCCGGTCAAGGCATCTTACGAAGGCTTTCTGTCGGCCCAGTATTTTCGCGGCGAGGATGTACGGCGCGAGTTCGGTTCCACCAGCAACTGGCTCGGTGGCGTCACGCAGGCGCTCGATGAGGCAGGCTACGACATCGCCTACGGCGTCTGCACCGGCTGCCTGCCCGGCGGTACGTTGGACAATGCGGGCTACCATCGGCTGGTGAAGGAGATCGTCGCCTCGCTGGAGGAGATCGTAGCCAGCGGCCCGGTCGATGTGGTGGCCCTGCTTCTGCATGGTGCGCTGGTGGTCGAGGGTGTCTCCACGCCGGAAACTGATCTGGCCCGGAAAGTGCGGGCGGTGGTGGGGCCGAATGTCCGTATTGCCGTGCCTTTGGATTTCCACGCCAATGTCGAGCCGGAATTACCTCACGTGGTCGATGTCGTCATCGGCGGAAAGCTCTATCCGCATGCCGATACCCATGCGCGCGGCAAGAAGCTCATGCAGCTTACGCTCGATCCCACGCCATGGCGCACCCGGCGTTTCCGGCTTCCGGTCGCAGCGCCGATGAGCGCACAGACCAGCGATGCCTTTCCCTTCTCCGAACTGGTGGCGCTGGCGAATGATGTCGAGCGGCGGCCGGGTCTTGCCGACGTCGTCGTCATGGGTGGTTTTCCCTATGTCGATTCAGATGAGGTTGGCAGTTCCGTTCTGGTGACCGGAACCGACGAGGACGCGATGCGGGAAGCCTATCGCGATATGGCGGAAGCCGTATGGCAAAGACGTGAAGCGGTGATCCGGCCCGCGCCATCCTTCGAGGAAGCGGCAGCGGAGATTTTTGCCCGTGCCGCGCAAGGACGCGTGGTCGTTGGCGACGCGGGCGACAATCCCGGCTCGGGCGGGGTCGCCAATGTCGCCGACATCTTTGCCGCCCTTGCGGGGCAGGCGCTGCCGTTCGCGGCCGGTTTCATGGTCGACGGCGAGGCCGTATTGGCAGCCAAGTCTATCGGCGTCGGCAATCGAGGTCGCGTGCCGATGGGGGCGATGCGGGACGGCAGTCCTTTCGTTGCCGATGTTCTGGTGGAACGCATCGAGGATGTTCGCTACCGCAACGAAGGCGCGAACCTGCACGGCGAATTGCTCGAGGGCGGCTTGGGCGCTGTGTTGCGCGTGGGCGATGCGGGACATATCGCGATCGTCACGGAGCGCATTCAGGCCTACGACACGCAGGCCTTCCGTAGCCAGGGCATCAACCTGGAAAGCAAGGCGATCGTCCATGTGAAGTCGAGCAACCATTTCCGCACCTCCTTCACGCCGCTTGCCGAACAAGGCGTGTTCGTAGTGGACAGCGGTGGTTATGCCTCGACGGATGCGCGGCGTTTTCCCTTTACGCGGCGCGCAACGACCATTCTGCCGCTTGCAAAACTCGACAAGGCCGAGTGGGATCGGCAGGTGGCGGTGGAATGCGAGATCGCTTTCCGCTTTGGCTGACACACGATCGGATCAGTTCTGTACGACTCCGCCCTTGATAGTGAGGCGCAGATGCGCTGCGAAGTTTTCGAGCACGCCCTTGTCGAGCGGATTGGCGGAAAGAAGGTTGAGGTCGGCACGGTAGCCCGGCCTTACGTGGCCGGTCTCGCCTTCCAGCCGCACCAGTTCCGCCGCCGTGCTTGTCGCCGACCGGAGCAGGTCGGCCGGCGGCACGACATCCGCGCGCAGCTGGAATTCGTGAAGCTGGCGGTCGTGCATCGGACCGATCAGGTCCGTGCCGTAAGCCATCGGCACACCGGCGCGGTAGGCGAGTTCTACCGCGTGGATACCGGAATCCAGCACCAGCTTGATCTTGTCCATCCGATCCTTCGGGAAACCGCTTTCGGCCCCGACCTCCGCAAGGGCGCGAAAGCAGGACAGGGTCGGCGTCAGAAAGCTGCCGGCCTCTTTCATCAGCGCGACGGTCTCTTCATCGAGCAGGTTACCATGCTCGATGGAACGCACGCCGTTGCGCACCGCGCGGGCCACCGAACGAGCCGTATAAGTGTGCGAGATGACATAGAGGTCGGCCATGGCCGCTTCGTTGACTACTGCCGCGATTTCATCTTCCGAGAACTGATCGGAGGTGATGCGATCAGTGGGCGACGAAATCCCGCCATTCGCCATGATCTTGATGTGATGGGCGCCGCGGCGGATCTCGTCGCGAGCGGCGCGGCGTACTTCGTCCAGGCCGTCGCAGCGGCGGCCGAGGCTCACCTGGGAATAGGCCTCGTCCACGCGGTCGACGCCCATCGCGCGATGATCGCCATGGCCGCCGCTAGGGGACAGCGCCTTGCCGCCATAGAGGATGCGCGGCCCTGCAAACAATCCTTCCTCGACCGCGCGAGCGAGCCCGAATTCGGCGCCGCCGACATCGCGCACGGTGGTGAAGCCGCGCTTCAGCATGCCGCGAAGCACCTGCGCGGAGCGCGCGGCAACGTAAATAGGCGACTGCTGTGGCAGTTCGCCAAGATTGGCCGTGTAAGCGGTCACGTGAACATGGGCGTCGATCAGGCCGGGAATGAGGAAGCCGCCATCGGCTGGAATGCGCCGGCCTTCCAGCGCTGTTGGCGCCTTGCCTTCGTCGATCGCCTTTATCAGCCCATCTTCCAGAACGACATGGCGGTCGGCAAGGATAGTGGCTGAGCCGACATCGACGATATTGGCGTTCTCAATGACGGTAATCATGGGCTGGCCCTTCATAAATCTGCGCTCCTCCTCAAACGGCAAAACCGGGCGCTGGAGCGCCCGGTTCGAAAGCGTTGAGACTGTTTCAGTTGCCTGACCAGCCGATGCGGTTCAGGAACAGGTTTTCGTTCGGCAAGGGTGAGAATTCGACTTCCTTTGCCGCGCCGTAGATCACGGAAGCCTGGTAGAGTGGTATTACATAATTCTCGTCGGCGACGATCGAGTGAACCGTCTTGTAGAGTTCCAGTCGCTTGGCCGGATCGATCGTGGAGCGCGCCTCGTCCAGCGCCTTGTCGATCCGCTCATCCTTGATGCTCGCCCAATTGCTGGATGAATGCAGAAGCGGATAGAGGATCCCGTCGGCATCCTGACAGCCGCAGCTCCACCGGCCGAAGGAGGAAGAGGGGATGGTGTCGGGACCGGATTGCATGCGCTGCATCCAGTTGCCCATATCGGTGGACTCGATCTTCACGTTGAGGCCGACATCCGTCAGCATCTGCTGGATCGCCTGCACCACGCGCTGGTCATAGACCGGGGTTGTCAGGAGCGTGATCTCGGCCTTGGCGGCGTCGCCCACTTCGGCCAGGATCTCCTTGGCCTTCTCCGGATTGTACTCAGGCGCCCTGATGCCCTCTACGAAACCGAAGGAAACCGGCGAGGTCAGCTCGTCGAGCGGCGCGTCGAAGCCACCGAGAATGCCCTCGGTGATGCCTTGCTTATCGATGGCGTGTGCGATGGCAAGACGGACGCGCTTGTCGTTGAGCGGCGGCTTGTTCACGTTGAGCGCGAAGTATGCAATGCGCTCGCCCTTGACGGGCAGAACCTTGCCCTGGCCGGAAGATTCCAGTTGGGCGGCGAGGTCGTTGTTGAAGTTGCTGGCAAGGTCGGTGGTGCCGGATTGCAGGTTGGCAATGCGGGTCGAGCCGTCCGGCACCGCGCGGAAGGCGACCTTCGGAAAGACACCCTTCTGGCCCCAGTAATCGTCATTGCGGGCTACAACCACTTCGACGCCGCGGTTCCAGCTTTCGAACTTGTAAGGACCGCTGCCAACCGGCTTGAGATTGAACTCGTCCTTGCTGACGGCTTCTACGACGTGCTTGGGCACGATCGACAGCTTGGTGAGCTGTGCGAGCAGAACGGGGTAAGGCCCCTTGGTCGTCACGATCACCGTGGTGGGGTCCTTGGCCACCGCGTCGGCGATCTGGTTGAACTGGCCAAGCTGGGGGCTTGCAAAGGCCGGGTCGGTAATACGTTTGATGCTGAAAGCGACGTCTTCGGCCGTAAGCGGCTTGCCGTCATGGAATTTCACGCCATCGCGGATCTTGAACTCGACCTCGGTGTCGGAGAGATATTTCCACTCGGTTGCGATCTGCGGCGCGATCTGCCCCTGGTCGTCTCGCGTCAGCAGATTGTCGAAGATATTGCGGTAGACGTTGAAACTATCGGTGTTCCACTGCACGTGCGGATCGAGCGAACTCGGCTCGGCAATGAAATCCACCACCAGCAGATCCTTGGCCGAGGCCATGGATGGTGATGCTGTGAGCGGTGAAGCCGCGAGCATCGCGGCGAGTATGAGATTCTTCAGGCGCATCGGTTCATCTTTCTTCTAACAGACGCGTCGGTTCCCCCGACTTTAAAAGTTGACCACCTTCCGGAATTGAGCATGTAGCTCAAAATTGATATTGCAATCTGACATCTCAGATGATTGTATTGCAATATCAAGTCATGATCCTGACATGGTCAACATTACAGTGCAACAGCCCGTTTTTCTAAAACTCGCAGCCACATTGAAAAGCCATTCCGCCCTTTCCGTATCGCGAAGGAAATGCCAGGATCACCGTAATCCCGGCTTATGCTTTGTCATTCATCCGGTTTGACGTGGTATAGCGCGACAAATTTCTCCTGATGGATCGAAAGAGAGAAAATGAACCCTTCCTTTTTCGTGTAGAGATATCAAAATAAAAAACTAAGAGGTTAGTTTCGTATGCTGGATAACGATACATATGCATCTCCATTGCCCGCCGCCGGAAAAGCGGAGATTGCGGAAGCTGCATTGCGCAATGCAATCGTGACCTGCGTGCTGGCGCCGGGCGAGCGCCTGTCGGAGGCGGCACTTGCTGAGGAATTCGCATTGGGGCGTGGCGCGGTACGCTCGGCGCTGGCGAAACTCAAGGCGAGCGGGCTTGTGTCCTCCAGCGCGCGCAGCGGCTGGGCGGTCACGCCAATCTCGGCAGGTGAAATCCGCGAGCTCAGCGCCGCGCGGCGCCAGTTGGAGCCGCTTATATGCTCTGCGATGCTCGATGAGACCGATCGGCAGCGGTTGAAGGGATTTGCGGAGATGCATATCGCGCTTAACCAGCGCCAGGCGCTGGGCACCGAGATCGTTCCGACCATCCGTCGCTGTGAGCGGGATATCCTCGAACTGCTCGCAAGCCGGCTTGCAATGCCGATCGTCCACGGCTGGCTTTCCGATCTCTGGGACCGTGCGGTCCGTCTCGTCAATTTCTTCGAGGCCAGCGGGCGCGTCAGGCTTGTCCCTGCAAACCGCTCGCGGCTGGTGGAGGCGATCATCGATGGGCGCAAGGCCGATGCACTTGAGCATCTCGCCACCGCCAACACCGCCCTGGAAACCTACCTGCTCGATCGCTTCCTGGAGTCGGAAGCCATGGTTGGCGGCAAATCCGCTCGCCGTTCCGCCGGCAAGAGCAAAGCCGGTGGCTCTCAACACAAATCCGCAACCAATAAGACAAGGACCTTGCGAGGATGAAAACAGTCAGCCGTCCGTTCCGCTCGCTTCTGGCAGGCATGGTGCTCGCCTGCTCTCCGTTGGCGCTTCAGCAGGCGCAGGCGAAGGATCAGTTCGTCGTCGACCTGACCAACGAGCCTTCCTCGCTCGACCCCCAGAAGCAGTGGAACCCGGACAGCTACTACGTCTACCGCAACATTTTCGACAACCTTCTGACGCGTGACGATGCCGGCAAGATCGTGCCGCAGATCGCCACCGAGTGGAGCTATCGCTCCGACACGGAAGCGGTCTTCAAGATCCGCGACGACGTGAAATTCCATGATGGCACGCCGCTGACCGCCAAGGATGTCGCCTTCAGCATCAACCGCATCATCAACCCGGCCTTCGCCAGTCCGCAACTCGGCCAGTTCAACAAGATCGTCTCGGCCGAGGCGACTGGCGAGCACGAGGTGACGGTCAAGACGGACGGCGCATATCCCGTGCTGCTTGCGCAGCTCGTGAAGCTTTCGATCGTGCCGCAGCATGCGGTCGAGGCGAAGGGTGACGATGCTTTCAATGCCGCGCCCATCGGTTCGGGGCCTTACAAGTTTGTGAGCTGGCAGAAGGGTGTTGCGGTCGCGCTTGAGCGCTATGACGACTATTGGGGCGAGAAGGGCGTGTTCCCGACAGTGGAGTTCAGGGCTGTACCCGATGCCGCCACGCGGGTCGCCAACTTACAGGCCGGCACCACCGATCTCGCTGTCGGTCTTGATACCGATCTTGCCGCGCAGCTGGAAAATTCGGCCAGTGCCAAGACGCTGTCGGTCCTTACCGAACGCATCGGCTATGTGAAGCTCAATCCCAATCTGCCGCCTTTTGACGACAAGCGCGTGCGGCAGGCGGTGGCGGAGGCGATCGACAAGCAGACTATCGTCGATGGTCTGCTCGGCGGTGTCGACAAGCCCGCCACGGAAATGGCAACGCCCGCTCACTTCGGCTATGTCGAAGGCATCAAGAACTACGACTACAATCTCGAAGACGCCAGGAAGTTGATCGCCGATGCCGGCGCCGCCGGCAAGCAGGTTGGCTTCGCCACCGCACCGGCCTTCGATCAGCGCATCGTGCAGGCCGTGGCCCAGATGCTCACGGACGCCGGGCTAAAGGTCGACATCGAGATGACCGACATGGCCACCTATCTCAAGCGCGCCCAGAGCGAACCGAAGAGCCAGCCGGCGATCTCCTTCGGCCGCTGGTCTTGCGCCTGCCAGGATGTCGACGGCGTGCTCTTTCCTCTGTTGCATTCGTCAAGCTCCTGGGCTTCTGGCTCCACCCCGGAAATCGACAAGCTGTTGGACGAAGCCCGCAATACGCTGGACGAGAACGCGCGGCTGGAGGCCTATCGCAAGGTCAGCACCCACGTCGCCGAAGAAGTTCCGCTGGTGCCCCTTTATCAGGCCGCGATCATCTACGGCGCAGCCAAGAGCCTGGAGTGGCAGCCTACCGCCAATGAGAGCCTCTTCCTGAATCGCATGAAGTGGCAGGATTGACGGCAACGTAGGGCCGCCAGCCGGCCTCAACGATAACAAGGGGAACAACAAGCGTTGTCGGCATTCTTTCTCAAGCGCGCCCTGCAAGCCTTCGTGGCCGTGCTGGGCGTGATCACCCTGATCTTTTTTCTTCAGCGGCTTGCGGGGGATTCCGTCCTGCTGCTCGTGCCGCAAAACGCCACTCAGGCCGATATCGAGGCGATGCGCAGCTCGCTGGGTTTCGATCGTCCGCTGGCGGTTCAGTATTTCGATTATCTCTCCGGCCTGATCATGTTCGACTTCGGCCGTTCCTACGTCCAGAACGTGCCGGTCTGGACCCTGATCCTGAGCCGGCTTCCCTACACGCTGATGCTCGCCGGAGGCGCGCTGCTGGTCGCCTTCGGCGTCGGCATTCCGCTCGGCGTGGCCATGGCTATTCGGCGCGGCAAGCCGGAAGCCAAGGCCATGATGGGCTTCGTTCTCGCCGGCCAGTCGATGCCGACCTTCTGGAGCGCCATCCTCATGATCATCGTCTTCGCGGTCTGGCTAGGCTGGTTGCCACCGTCAGGGGCGCGGACCTGGTCGAGCCTCATCATGCCGTCAATAGCGCTGGGGCTTTTGTCTATGGCGACTTTCGCCCGGGTTGCCCGTACGGCAGTGCTTGACGAGCTTGAGAAGGACTATGTCCGCACCGGCCATGCCAAGGGCTTGCCGATGCGCCGCATCGTCGCGCGCCACCTGCTGCGCAATGCCGCTATACCGGTCGTTACCGTGGCCGCGCTGGAGATTGCCAATCTGCTGGCGGGTGCTGTCATCGTCGAGACCGTCTTTGCCTGGCCGGGCCTGGGTCAACTGACCGTGCAGGCGATCAGCGCCCGTGACTTCATGCTCGTGCAGGGCGTCGTCCTGCTCGGCGCCGTCACCGCGATCGTGCTCAACCTCGTGGCAGACCTGCTCTACAGCGTGATCGATCCACGCATCCGGCTGGAAGGGAGCGCCTGATGGCTTCCCCCTCCGCCACTACGGCGCGGCCCTCCGGAACGAGACGCCTCCCATGGACGGTGACGCCCTTTGTGGCGATCCTGGCCGGGCTGGTGCTTATGGCGATCTTCGCGCCGCTCATTGCTCCGGTCGACCCCAATGCACAGAACCTGCTCGCCCGGCTCAAGGCACCGGGCTTTTCCAGCCGCGGCATTGTCTACTATCTCGGCACAGACGAGCTTGGCCGCGACGTGCTGAGCCGCATCATCCATGGGGCGCGGGTGTCGCTGCTCGTCGCTTTCGCCTCCGTGGCGTTGTCGGGCATCTTCGGAAGCGTGCTCGGCATGGTCGCAGCCTTCTATCGCGGCTGGGTCGAGACCGTACTGATGCGTCTGGTCGACATCGTGCTTTCGGTGCCGGCGATCCTGCTTGCCATCATCACAGTTGCGGTGTTGGGACCGAGCCTGACCAATGTGGTCATCGTACTCGCGCTGACGCGCTGGCCGCGCTATGCGCGCGTGGCCTACGGCCAGACCCTGTCGGTCGCCAACATGCCTTATGTCCGGCTTTCGCGTTTCATGGGTGCGGGCTGGTTCAGGCTGCTCTCGCGGCACATCCTGCCCAACATCGCCGGAGCGCTGATCGTCGTCGCCACGCTGGAGTTCGGCCTGATGGTGCTGTTCGAGGCGGGTCTGTCCTTCCTCGGGCTGGGCGTGCAGCCGCCGACCTCCAGTTGGGGCGCAATGCTTTCGACAGGCCGCAACTATGTCGGCACGGCCTGGTGGATTGCCACGTTCCCCGGCGTCGCCCTGTTCCTGCTCGTTCTGGCCATCAACCTCATCGGCGATCACATGCGTGATCGCCTCGATCCACGCGGGCGTTAGGAGAGATTTCGTGAATTTCGGTACTGAGTTCAACGGCAGGAAGGTCGTGGTCACCGGCGCGGCTGGCATCATCGGCGGCTGGATCGCGGATGCTTTTGCGGCGGAAGGTGCGATCGTCTGCCTGACCGACCGCGACGAGAACCGTCTGAAGGCGTTGCGGGATCGCCTGCCGGGTTCGGGACACCTCGCCCTTGCGGCGGATCTGCTGGATGCCGGGTCCATGACCTCCTTCGCCGGCCGCGTGGCTGATGAATGGGGTGCGCCGGATATCCTCGTCAACAACGCCGGAATCTACCCGTCCGGCTTCCTGCTCGACATTTCGATCGAAGACTGGGATGCCATCATGGGCGTGAACCTGCGCGCGCCGTTCCTGCTTTCGAAGCTTTTTGCAAGGCAGATGATCGATGCCGGCAAGGGTGGCTCGATCGTCAACATATCTTCGGGTGCCGCCCGCAAGATGCGCACGACAGTAGTGCCCTACTGCACCTCCAAGACCGCGCTGGACCGACTGACCAAGGGCTTTGCCCTCGAACTTGCTGAATACGGGATAAGGGTCAACGCCGTTGAGCCGGGCTTCATCGCCGGCAGCGAAACGAGCAGCCTGCCGGAAGAGCATGTCAGTGCGGTCACGGGTTCCATTCCGCTCGGCCGCTCGTCCTCGCAACAGGATGTCGCCTCGGCGGTTCTGTATGTGAGCTCGGAAGCGGCCGGCTATGTCACCGGCGCGACGCTGACGGTGGATGGCGGCAACTCGATAGGGTCGCAGGCAGTCTTCCAGGCCAAGAAGAAGGCCTTGTGAGATGACGCCGACAAAAACGACTTCACCCGCTTACGAATGGCCGGAAGGGAAGAAATCCGCGACGCTGCTGTCGGTCGATGTCGATGCGCAGGTTCCCTATATGTGGGCGCAGCGCGACGGCGTTCCCGACCGGCTCGGCACGCTGGAAATCCGCCGTTTCGGCCCGCGCACCGGGCTCTACCGGCTGCTCGATCTGTTCGCGCGCTATGGCGTGAAGGCGAGCTTCTATGTGCCCGCGTTCGCTGCCGAGGCAAATCCGGGAATACTGCCGGCCATTATGGAAGGCGGCCACGAGATCGGCCTTCACGGCTATTTCCATGAAATCGTATCGGAGGTCTCCGACGATGAATTCACCGGTGCGCTGGAAGCGAGCATGGAGTTGCTCGTTCGCGAAACCGGCGTTCGGCCGGTCGGTTTCCGTTCACCCGCATGGGAAATGACACCCCATATGCTGCGCGAGGTGAGGCGGCTCGGGCTGGCCTATGACTCGTCGTTGTCGGGCTTCGACCATCCTTACGAGATCGATGGCGTCCTTGAGGTCCCGGTGCAATGGGCGATCGACGACGCCATCTTCTTCAAGTTCGAGGGCGGGGGGCGTGACAAGTGGCCCTATCAGTCGGGCCGGGCGGTGCTGCAGGACTGGCTGAGCGAGTGGCGCACGCTGCATCGCTTCGGCGGACTGTTCACGCTGACCGTGCATGACTGGATTTCTGGCCGGGCACAGCGAATTGCCCTTCTGGAGGAATTGCTGGAGGCAATTGCGGCTGAACCATCGGCATGGGTGGCCACCGGAGCGGAAATAGCAAAGCACCACAGCACTTCCGCAAATCGCGGTCGCTTCGCGGTGGAAAGCGCCATTCCCGAGGCGATCGGCAAGCGGAGGTTCGGACAAGACCATGGGTGAGCACTGGAACGTCCGCAAGCGCGAACTGCGCACCAATTCGGGGCTGGTCGCCTGCCAGAACTGGCTGGCGGCCGAGGCCGGAGCGGCGGTGCTCACGCGCGGCGGCAATGCAATGGATGCAGCGGTGACCACTGCGCTGACCCTCAGCGTGGTGGAGCCCTGGCTGTCGGGCATTGGCGGCGGCGGCTTCCTGCTGCATGCCGACGGAGCGACCGGTCAGGTCGACACGCTCGACTTCAACGTGCGTTCCTCGCGCAACATCGATCCGGACAGCTATCCGATCGTTCCGGGCCGTGACGGCGACTGGTTCGACTGGCCCCAGGTGCGGGACGATCGCAACCTCATCGGCTATAGCTCGATCTGCATTCCCGGCGCGGTAGCCGGTCTAGCCGAAGCGCTGGGGCGGTTCGGCACGATCAGCTTCGCAGAGGCTCTTCATCCGGCCATCGAACATGCGCGAAATGGTCTCGTGCTGGACTGGTACACGGTTCTATGCCTGGCCATGGACGCCGAGGGCCTGGGCCGTTTTCCTGCGTCGGCGGCCCTTTTCCTCAAGGATGGGCGCGCGCCGCGCGTGCAGGAACTGGGCTCGGTGCGCACCATTCCCATGCCGCGCAAGGCCGCAATGCTGGAGCGTCTGGCCAAGGCCGGCGCGCGGGATTTCTACGAGGGTGAAATCGCTCGCACATTAGTCGCGGAACTCAATGCCGGCGGTTGCCCGATAGACGGCAACGAACTCGCCGCTTACGCGCCGGAATGGCGTGCGCCGCTCAAGGCGGATTATCGCGGGCTGGAAGTCAACGCCATGCCGGGTCTGTCCGGCGGGCCGACCATGGTCGAGGCATTGGGCGAGCTGGATGCCACGCTGCCTGCGGAAGGGCCGCTTTCGGGTCGCACGGCGCTTGCCTTTGCGCGTGCCATCCGTCGCGCGTCCGAACACAGGCTGAAGACGCTCGGTCATGCCGGCGGCCAGAGCTGCACTACCCATGTCAGCGTGGTCGACCGCGACGGCACCATGGTTTCGCTGACCAACACGCTCTTGTCGCGCTTCGGCTCGAAAGTCGTGCTGCCGTCGCTCGACCTTCTGATGAACAACGGCATGATGTGGTTCGACCCAAGGCCGGGCCAGCCCAATTCGATCGCGCCGGGTGTCAAGCCGCTTGCCAATATGTGCCCCATCGTCGTCCTCAAGGACGGACGGCCGAAACTGGCCCTGGGCGCGGCCGGGGGACGGCAGATCATGCCGGCGGTGACGCAAATTCTCTCCTATGTCGCCGCCTTCGGCATGTCGCTGGAAGAAGCCATGCACGCTCCGCGTATCGACGCCAGCGGCGTTCAGATCAAGGTGAACGAGAATGCGCGGCCCGACGTAGCCGCCCGGCTCGGCGAAGAGTTCCCGGTGGAGATCGTGGCCGACACGCTCTATCCGGTGAAGTTCTCCGTCCCTTCGGCGGTTCTGCGGGAGGGGGAAGAGAATATCGGCATGGCCCACCCGAACCATCCCTGGGCAGCTGTACGGGCGGAGGGCGCATGACGGCACCTCTTCTTAGGGTAAACGACCTGCGGGTGACCATCGGCGGCAACCCGGTGGTCGACGGCGTCAGCTTTCATGTCAGCCAGGGCGAAATCCTCTCGCTCGTCGGCGAGTCCGGCTGCGGCAAGTCGATGACGGCATTTTCGGTCATGGGGCTCTTGCCGAAAGTGGCGCGTGTCGCGGGCGGCTCGATCAATCTCGGCGGCAAGGACATGCTGACGCTGCCTGAAAGAGAGCGCAGGCGGCTGCGCGGCAATGAATTTGCCATGATCTTTCAGGAGCCGGTTGCCTCGCTCAATCCGCTGATGAAGATCGGTCACCAGATCGAAGAGAGCCTCGTGGTTCATCGCGGCTTGAACGGCAAGGCGGCCCGGAAGGCGGCGATCGCCATGCTGGAGGAAGTGGGTATTCCCGAGCCGGAAATCCGCTCCGGGCAATATCCCTTCGAGCTTTCGGGCGGCATGTGCCAGCGTGCGATGATCGCCATGGCCTTGATCTGCCAGCCGAGGCTGCTCATCGCGGACGAGCCGACGACAGCGCTCGACGTGACCATTCAGGCACAGATTCTGGAACTGATGAAGCGCCTGCGTGACGAGACGGGTACGGCGATCCTGCTGATAACCCACGACATGGGCGTGGTCGCCGACATGGCCGATCGCGTCGCGGTGATGTATGCCGGCCGCGTGGTGGAGGAAGCGCCGGTGGATGCGCTTTTCGCCAGGCAGGAGCACCCCTATACAAGGCTTCTGCTGTCGACCATCCCGCGGCTTGACGACGAACCCAAAAGCATCCTGCCGACCATCGAGGGACTGGTCCCCGACATAGGGCAATGGCCTGTCGGTTGCCGCTTCAACCCGCGTTGCCCGCTGGCTGACAGGCCCTGTCTCGAAAGCCAGCCGCCGCTTGCGGCACGTAGCGACGAGGGCAATGCCGCCTGCTGGCACGCCGACCGCGTTGGGGAGGTTGCCTGATGAGCGACATCCTGCTTTCCGTCAAGGATCTCAAGGTCCATTTCCCCATCCGGGGCGGGCTGCTTGGCCGGCCCGCAGGCTGGGTCAAGGCAGTGGATGGCGTTGATCTGGACATCCGCCGCGGCGAAAGCGTTGCGCTGGTGGGCGAATCCGGTTGCGGCAAGTCCACGCTGGGTGCGGCCGTGCTCGGCATGGTGAAACCCTCTGCCGGCAGCATCACCTTCGAGGGAAAGCCGATCGTGCATGGGCTGGCGGCGACGCGGCGCTCGCTGTCGCGCGATGTGCAAATCGTCTTTCAGGATCCCGTTTCCGCACTCAACCCCAAGCTCACCATCGGCGAAAGCATCGCCGAACCACTGCATATCCAGGGCGTGGGATCGGCAGCTGGCCGGAAGGAGCGCGTGGCGGAGCTGTTGAAGATGGTGGGGCTGCATCCGCAGCATGCGGACCGCAAGCCCAATGCATTTTCCGGTGGCCAGCGCCAGCGCATCGTCATTGCCCGCGCGCTGGCGCTCAACCCGAAGCTGCTCATACTGGACGAACCGGTGTCGGCACTCGATGTGTCGATCCGCTCGCAGATCCTCAACCTGCTGCTCGAACTGCAACAGAGGCTTGGGCTGTCCTATCTCTTCATCAGCCACGACCTCTCGGTCGTGCGGCATTTCGCGGACAGGGTGGCCGTCATGTATCTCGGCCATCTCGTGGAGACCGGCCCGACAAGGGCGGTCTTTGCCGATCCCGTGCATCCATACACGGAGGCTTTGCTTTCGGCGGTGCCGCTGCCAGACCCTATCTTGCAACGCCAGCGCCGCCGCATCGTGCTGAAAGGCGATCTGCCCAGCCCGACCAATCCGCCAAAGGGCTGCAAATTCGTGACCCGTTGCCCGTTGGCGGAAAACCTATGCCACGAGACACAACCGCCGCTGGTGTCGGTTGGCGCGGAAAGGTTGGCGGCCTGCCACATCCGGGCGCGCGCGGCCTGAGAGACACAGAGGACCAATGAAGCAGGAATTCTCCAGACGCCAGATCAACGGGCCCGACGCGCCGCAGACCGTGCATCGGCGCTATGCGCAAGGCATCGAGACCGCAAATGCCAGTCGCACGCTCTATATCAGCGGGCAGATTCCCGTCGAAGGCGATGGTGCCTGCCCGAGCGGTTTCAAGGAACAGGCGCGGCTCGTCTGGAAGAATGTCGAGCGGCAGCTCGCGGCGGCGGGCATGAGCCTCGACAATCTCGTCAAGGTGACGGTGTTCCTGGCGGGGTACGAGTACCGCGATGAAAACGCCGAAGTCCGCTTCGAGATCATGGGCGACCGGATGGTCGCGCTTTCGACTGTTATTGCCGGTCCCTACGATCCCGCCTGGCTGATCGAAATCGAGGGGATCGCTGTCGCCTGACTGCACCAGGCTGACAGTACGGCAGACAGGTTACGCATCGTGCCGGGAGACGTGTTGCGCGAGGCTTGCCTGTTAAGTTCGCACACCACCCTCGAGCCTGAATCGGTCGAGCGCGACCGCACCGATGATGATCAGCCCCTTGATGATATACTGCCAGACATCCGGCACGCCGGTCAGGATCAACCCGTTCGACAGAACGGCAATTATCAGAGCGCCGACCAGTGTGCCCCACACCGAACCGATACCGCCGACGAATGAGGTGCCGCCAAGGATGACTGCGGCGATCGCGTCCAGTTCATAGGCCTGACCAAGCTGAAGCCCGTTCGCCGCGTAAAGCCGGGCCGATGCGAGAACGCCGCCGAGACCGGCAAGCAGGCCAGACACCGCGTAGACGAAGACGAGGACGAAGCCGACCTTGATGCCCGTCAGCCGAGCGGCGTCAGGGTTGCCGCCGATGGCATAGATATGGACGCCGAGCACGGTGCGTCTCAGTACGAACCAGGAAATAATGACGACCGCCAGCGCGATGATGACCAGCCAGGGTATGCCGAACAGGTTGCCGTTGCCGATCACGGCGTAGCTGAGATCGGGGTTGAAGACGGTCGTATCCTTTCCCATCAAGCGCGCTGCGCCGCGAATGGCCGTCAGCGCGCCCAGCGTCACGATGAAAGGCGGCAGGCGCACCGCTGCGATCAGCATGCCGTTCAAAAGGCCAAAGCCGAGCCCGCACAGCAGCGCGGCGGGAATGGCGAGGCCGGAATAGGTAGGATCGAGCGAGACGATCAGCGCCGCCATGGCGGATGCGGCAAGGATCGAGCCGATCGACAGGTCGATGCCGGCGGTCAGGATGACGAATGTCATGCCGCAGGCGAGCACGAGATTTATCGACGCCTGCTGGAGCACGATCATGAGATTGCCGACCGAGGCGAACCGGTCGCTGGCGATTGCGAAAGCGATGCAGAGTACCAGAAGCACCGGCAGCATGCCGAGCGCGCGAACCAGCGCGCGCGTTGCGTCAGCCTTGCTCGACGCAGGCTGCAACGAAGCCGCTGCCCGCAGCGAATTGTCGTTCTGGCTCATCCCTGTTCATCCACCCTGTCGTCTCCGGTCGCGATTTCTATGATCGCTTCCTGTGTTATGTCCGCGCCCCGCAGCGTTCCGGCGATGTAGCCGTCCCGCATAACCAGCACCCGGTCGGCAAGGCCGATCACTTCGGGGAGCTCGCTCGAAATCATCAGCACGGCAGCTCCATTGGCCGCGAGTTGATCGATAAGTTTGTAGATGTCGGATTTCGCGCCTATGTCGACGCCTCGTGTCGGCTCGTCGAGGATAAGCACCTTTGGTGAGGTTTCGAGGAGGCGTGCCAGAAGCACTTTCTGCTGGTTGCCGCCCGAAAGGCTGCCGACATGGGCGCGTGGCGAATTGGCCTTGATCGAGAGCCTCGCCATGGAGCGGGAAACCCGCTCTCTGGCGATAGTGAAGCGTCTCAGGCCGAGCGGTGCCGCATCCCGCGCCATGACCCCGATATTGACGTTGTCGTCGATGCTCATGTCGAGGAATAGGCCCTGGCCCTTCCGGTCCTCGGTTAAATAGACGATGCCGGCGGCGATCGCATCGGCGGGGCCGTTGATCGCAACCTTCTTGCCGGAAACCGAGATTACTCCAGTGCGCGGCTTCTCCGCACCATAGATCAGGCGCGCAAGCTCCGTCCGGCCCGATCCGACAAGACCGGCAAGGCCGACCACTTCGCCGGCACGCACCTCGAACGAACAAGGCTGGACACGGACGCCGTCCGAAATATTCTCAACCTTCAGGATCGGCGCGCCCGGGTTCTGGCTGCTTCCATGCTCTTTCTTGTAGAAATCGGATAGTTCGCGCCCGACCATCATACCAACCAGCGCCCTGGATGAGAGTTCTGCTCTCTTCAGCGTGCCGACATAACGGCCGTCGCGCAGCACCGAGCATCGGTCGGCGAGTTCATAGACCTCGGCCATGCGGTGCGAAATGTAGATGATGGCCAGCCCCTCGTCGCGAAGCTGGCGCACCAGCGCGAAGAGCTTGTCCGTCTCGCGCGAGGAGAGGGCGGTCGTCGGCTCGTCCATGACCAGTATCTTCGCGTCGACCGACAGTGCGCGGGCGATCTCGACGAGCTGCCTTTGGGCGATGGAAAGCTCCGAGACTTTCGTGTCCGGCCCGAACGGTGCACCCAGCCGCTTCAGGATCGCGGCACATTCGCGCCGCATTGCGCTGCGATCGATCAGCCCGGCCTGACGCGCTTCCCGCCCCAGTCCGACATTTTCAGACACGGTCAGGTTGGGTGCAAGTGAAAGCTCCTGATAGATGACGGCGATGCCAAGTCGCCGCGCATCGGTCGGGCCGGCAATGGTGACCGGCTTGCCCTCGAAGGTCAGCTCTCCGCCGGTATCCGCCCGCAAAGCGCCGGAAAGGATCTTCATCAGCGTCGATTTGCCGGCACCGTTTTCACCCATCAGCGCATGGATCTCGCCCGGCCAGACCTTGAGGTCGACGCCGCGCAGCGCCTTGATCGGGCCGAAGGTCTTGGCGATGTTGCGCATTTCCAGCATCGGCGCGGCGTCAGTCACGGCCGGCCTCGCACTGCGACGGTGTCAGGTGCGCCGTTATGGATGTGCGGATTTCGCGATAGGCAGCGACCAGTTGCGGATCGGCCTCGACGTCGCGCCAGGTCACATCCACAAGCTTGGCTGCCTGCGTGGCATCGCTAAAAACACCTGTTGCCAGTCCGGCGACCAGCCCGGCGCCGACGCCGGCCGCTTCTTCGATATCAGGCACGACGAAACGCCGCTCGAGCATGGCCGCCTTGATGCCATTGGCCAGCATGTTGCGTGCCCCGCCGCCGGTCAGTGTCAGCACATCCGGCCGCGTCCCGGTAATCGCCTCGAATTGCTCCAGATTGATGCGCAGCCAGCCTGCCAGTCCCTCCACTCCGGCGCGCAGGATGGCGCCGGGCGTCGATTGGGTGCCAAGGAACGAAATGTCGGCTCGCCGGCCGCGATCGTTCCACGGTGCGCCGGTGCCTTCCAGAAACGGAGCGACCTTGATGCCGCCGGCGCCCGGTGCAACCGCAGCCGCCTCGCGCCACAAAAGGTCTGCAGTTTCAGGCGACGGATTTGGCCCGGACAGGATTTTCACCAGCCAATCGATCAGGCCGCCCGATGAAGGAATGTGGCCTGAAAGCAGGAAGCGGCCGGGCACGACATGCGGGTAGCAATCATATTGTCCGCTGCCGACTTGCTCGTAACTCAGCGGCCGGTCGACCACGGTTTTCAGCGCTTCCGAAGTGCCTGTCGAATCGATCATCCGGCCCGGATCGACCAATCCGCAACCCAGGCCGGCGCAGGGATGATCGTGCCCGGCATTGACCACCGACGTGCCGGCGACCAGACCCGTTGCTGAAGCGATTTCGCCGAGAAGCCCGCCAGCTACGCTTGCCGATGGCAAAAGCGTGCCGAGCTCATCGGCATTCAGGCCGACATGCTTGAGAATTTCGCCCGACCATGTGCCATTGCGGCGATCGGCCATGCCGCTGCGGGCAGCGAGCGAGGGGCTGGCGACCTTTCTGTCGCAGAGCCGGAAGGTCACGTAATCGGCGACCATCAGCCATGTCCGGACTTTTGTGAACCACTCCGCACCGGTATCGCGCCACCACGCGATCCGGTGGGCCGTGTATATGTCGTCGTCGACCATCCCTGTAATGTCGAACCAGTCGCGCTCGCTCAATCCCCAATTGTGGCGGCGATTGGCCGTGCGCCGATCATACCAGGTGGGGCAGGGTGTTATCTGCCGATCCTGCCCGTCGAGGCCGACGAAACTCTCGCCGATGCTGGCGACGCCGATCCCGGCGATCGAGCCGGGGGCGATGCCGCGATCGGCGAGCAGCTTCACCAGTTCCGACAGCGCGGAAGTAATGTCGCGGTCAAGCGCGTCGAGATTGAATTCCGCCGCCCCCGCTGCGGGCCGGTCGATGACCATCGAACGCCGCACGACGGCTTCGACGCGGCCGCCGGGCCGCGCCGCCACGACCTTCAGATTGGTCGTGCCGATATCGATGCCGACAAGAAGGGCGTCCGATGCGTTCATCAGCCTGCCGATGCCCTCAGCCAGTCGTTGAAGGCGCTGGCCTGACCAGCCGAACCAAGATCGTCCATTTTTTCCTCGATGACGCCCTGCGCCGCATGTTGCGCGGGCACCAGTGCGTCGATGATGGCGATGCCGATCGAGTTCTCGTCGAGCACGCGCTTCAGTTCCTTGTTGTAGGCGGTGATGATGTCCGAGAACAGGATGACCAGCGCCACGCCTGCTTTCGTCGCAGCCTGCATCTGATCGCGAGGCGTGCCCGAGCCGCCATGCATGCAGATCGGCACGCCGGTCGCTTCGCGCAGTTCGCGGATGCGATCGATGGCGAGGTTGGATTTCGCCTTGGTCTCGCCATGCGCCGAACCGTGCACGTTGCCGATTGCGGGGGCCAGGATCGTTGCCCCGCTTTCGCGTACGAGACGCACCGCTTCTTCTACGCTGGCAAGGTCGTCGTCCGTCTGCACCGCGCCGTGCTCCATATGGCCGATCGCGGCCTCGACGAGGATGCCGAGCGGCTTGGCGACCTCGACGACCTGCTTGACGAGGCGGATGTTGTCTTCAAGCGGCTCCTCGCCGGCATCCAGCATGACGCTGGTGCAGCCGGCGCGAATGGCATCGACCGTGTCGGCAAGCGTGTTGCCATGGTCAAGGCTGAGCCCGATGGGCACCGAAGCCTTGGCGGCAAGCTGTTTTGCGACGCTCGTCAGCGTTTCGAAACTGGTAATCTGGCGCGAGTCCGGATGGATACGGATAACGACCGGGGAATTCTTCTTTTCGGCGGCGGCGATGGCCGCCTGGATGATTTCAATATTCATCGAGACGAATGCACCGACCGCGTATTTGTTGTCGGAGGCATGTTGCAGGAGGCGGTCGAGGGAGGCAATCGGCATGATGATATCCTTGCAGGTGACGGGAGGTCCGTCTGGGAAAACACGGATGTGCCAGCCGGGAAGATCCGGCTGGCACTGCTTTGGAGGGTGTTGGCTATTTGCCGCTGTTCCAGCCCTTGTAGTCCCCGACATTCTCGCGCGTGATCAGTTCCGGCGCGACGAGAATGGAGGGCTCGGCAAGTGTCTCGCCCTTGAGCAGGGAGACGCCGGCCTTCACCGCGGCGGCAGCAAGGGCGGAAGGAAGCTGCGCCGAGGAGGCTTCGATGAGCGTGTTGCCCTTCAAAGCCGATTCGATGTCAGGTGAACCGTCTACCGTGGTGATGACGATGCCGGTGCGGTTGAGTTGCTTGGCAGCGAGATCGGCACCGATGGCGGACGGATCGTTGATGGTGAAGATAGCGTTGACATCGTCATGAGCGGTCAGCAGGCCGGTCGTGATGTTGAGGCCGCCTTCGCGCGTGCCGATGCCGTTCTGATTGTCCGAGAGAATCTTGATATCAGGGCTGGCCGCCAACACTTCCTTGCAGCCTGCGACGCGGTCGATGACGCCCGATACGGGCGGGCCATTGACGATGAGGACATTGCCCTTTCCGCCAAGCTTGGTTGCGATGTACTCGCAGGCCTGCTTGCCGGCAGTCACATTGTCGGTGGTGATGGTTGCCTGCGCGCCATCGGCCGTGTTGTCGACCGCGACGACCACGATGCCTGCTGCTTGCGCGCGCTTGATGGCTGCGCCGATCGCCTTGGAATCCACAGCCGATACGACGATCAGATCGACGCCGGCCTGGATGAAGTTGTCGAATTGGGTCGACTGCTTTCCAAGGTCGTAGTCACCCGAGACAACCAGGGTCTTGGCGTCAGGCCCGGCGATTTCCTTGACCTGGGCTTCGATGCTTTGTGCTATGGCGCCGAAAAACGGGTTGCCAAGATCGACGACGGTGACGCCGACCGATTTCAAATCTTTCGCAGAAGCGACCTGCGGCATAACTCCAAGCGTGGTTGCAAGTAGGCAACCGGTCAAAACCCTTGACGCAAAATGTCTCATGGTGAATTTCCTCCAGAACGAACCGATGGTCTTTTGTTGTCGATAGACACGGCCTTGATACCGTCGGCGCAACCTAGTATGATACAAAACGTCCCGCAAGAGACATGTTTAAGATTCTCGCGGGGCATTTTGTTTCTTCATTGGAGGCAGCTTCTTGAGCACTGAAAACCCGATGTCCTTCGAGGAAGGCCTGCCTTTCAGGGAACGCGCGGAAGCGGTGAACCTGTTTCCCGCCGAGCAGCGCATCGTCGATCATCTGCTGGCCATTCCGTCTTATGAACTCGGCATCATGACGTCGTCCGATCTGTCGGAGCGGTCAGGCGCCAGCCGTTCCAGCATCGATCGCCTGTCGCGCAAACTCGGCTATCCCGGGCTCAAGGAGATGCGCAAGGCACTGCTGATGCAGGAAGCCCGCCAGGCAAATCGCCCCCGCGAGGATGGCGGTGCCGAAAGTTCCGGTGACATTGCAAGGCGGGTCATGTCGGCGATTTCGATGCGCGCCGAGGCGATGGCACGAAGCCTCGCCGACAAGGACGATCTCGACACGCTGGTGGGGTGGCTCATAAAAGCGCGGACCATCAATTTATTCGGTGCGGGTGAATCAGCGGCCACATGCAGTGCGATTTACATGCGCCTTGTGCGCCTCGGCCTCTCCGTCAATTTTGCCGATGAATATCATACGCAGGTTACGCTGGCCTCGCTGATGGGGCCAGACGATGTAGCCCTGTCGGTGTCGTATTCGGGCGGCACGAAATCGACCGTGTGGGCCTCGCAGACGGCAAAGCAGAACGGTGCCAAGCTTGTGGCGATCACCGGAACGCCAAGTTCGGCATTGGCCAGATACGCCGACCTGCGCATTCTGCTGCCCACCGGCGGAGGCTTGCCCGGCAGCGCTGAGGTGCTGGACCGCGTTGTGGCGGCAGGCATTGCCGAGGTTTTGTTCCAGTGCCTTGTCGCCAAGGCCCCGGACCTGCTCGCCAACTCGGTAAGGATCGACGACACGTTCAGTGAAGCTCGGATCTGATTTGAGCTTGACCAAGAACATCGAGCGCGGCCGCCAGCGCAGGCGCGAGGCGGTCGATGGCAAAGTCGATGGACAGCGGTGTCTGGAACCAGAGCGCGGCCGACCATGTCTGGTCGTCGTCAGCCGGCCAGACGGAGCGGCCTTCCCCGAACAGGCGCAGGCGCCGGTAGATCGACATCACTTCTATTTCTGCGCGCTTGCCGTTCGGCCAGACGACGACATCCATGTCCAATAGTCGCGCCTGTTCCAGGCTGAGATAAATCCAGCCGGCGGGGTCTGCCAGGGCGTCGAGTTCTTGCGGAAGCCGGAAACCGAGGGCGCCGAGAAATCGGGCCGGTGCCGTATCGCTTCCCCACAGCGTGAACTGTCCGTCGCGCAGATCGGCCATGCTGGCGAATTTGCCTTCGAATTGCGGATACTTTTTACGAACTGAGGTAATTTTTGCATCCAGGCGGGCAATGACCGCCTCGGCCTTGTCGGCGGTGCCCGACGTTGCCCGGTCGAGCAGGCGCAACTGCCCCTGCCACGGTGCGCTCCATACCGGGTATCCGGCTGGTCGGGCGATGACGGGCGCGATCCGGCTCAGCCGATTATAGGTCTTTTGATCCATATCCCTGTAGGTTGCGACGATCAGGTCCGGGTGTAGTGCAAGTACCCACTCGAAATTCACGCTGCTTCCTCTGGCAACCACCGGTGCAGCGCCAACCGCAAGCCTTGCCTGCTCAGCCCAGGGCCATGTCGCATACGGCCGGTCGGACCACCATTGGGTGACGGCCACCGGTGCGATGCCGAGCGCATACAGAAAATCCTGATCATTGTAGCCGAGCGAAACGATCCGCCGCGGCTGTGCCTGAACGGTGGTGTCGCCCAGGGCATGGGTGATGGTGACGGGAAACCCTTGCCCGGATGCGATTGAAACCGAAGCGGCCATGACGATGCCCCAGACGACCGTCATTGCGATGCCCAGCCGCATCATGGCTCTCACGGTTGCACTCCGGGCAGATATGCTTCCTTGCCCGCCGGGTCGGCATGGCCGGCCGAACCGCGCGGAATGATCAGAGGCGTATACGCGATCGGGTCTTCTATGATGACGCAGGGCAGCTCGAATACCTTTTCCACCAGCTCGGCAGTGATGATGTCGGCGGGCGCGCCTTCCGCGACGATCGTACCATCCTGCATGGCGATGATGTGGCTGGCATAACGGCAGGCGTGATTGAGGTCGTGCAGGACGGCGACGATGGTATGGCCCTTGTTCCGGTTGAGATCGACCAGCAGTTCGAGCAATTCGATCTGATGCGTGATGTCTAGAAAGGTCGTCGGCTCGTCGAGAAGCAATAGCGGTGTCTGCTGCGCCAGCACCATGGCGATCCAGGCGCGTTGGCGTTGCCCTCCCGAAAGCTCGTCCATCAAACTGTGGGAGTACGGCAGAACCTTTGTCGCCTGCATGGCGGCGATAACGGCGGCTTCGTCTTCCTCGCTCCACCGCCGCAACAGGCCCTGGTGCGGATAGCGTCCCCGCGAGACGAGATCGGCAACCGTGATACCCTCGGGCGCGATGGAGGTTTGCGGCAGGAGGCCGAGCCGGCGAGCGACCTCGCGAGCTGGGTAGGCCGAGATGGATTGGCCATCCAGTACAACCTGTCCCGCGCTCGGCTTCAGCAACCGCGAAAGCGCCCGCAACAAGGTGGACTTTCCGCAAGCGTTGGCCCCGACAATGACCGTCAGCGATTTGTCCGGAATGGACACACTGAGGTCTCGGGAAATGACGCTCCGGTCATAGCCGACAGTTATATTGCTGGCCAAGAGCCGGTCGCTTTTTGCTGCCGCGCCGCAGGTGTTTCCCATTATCATGTTCCCCATCCTACTGGCGGCCGGCTTCGCGCAGGAGAAGCCAGACGAAGTAAATGCCCCCCAGGCTGACGGTCACGATCCCGGCTGGCAGTTGGGTCGATGCAAATCCGTGCTGGGCTACGTAGTCGGCGGCAACCAGCATCAGCGAGCCCATGATTGCGGCCGGCACGATCGATACGCCGGCGGCTTTCGTCAGGCGCTGCGCCAATTGCGGCGCGGCCAGCGCAATGAAGCCGATCGGCCCGGCAATAGCCGAGACGACAGCGATGAGAACGACGCCAATTCCCACCAGGGCAAGCTTCGTGCGCTCGACGTTCACGCCAAGCGCGCGTGCCGCATCATTCCCCATTTCGAGTTGCCGCATCCGGGACTGCAACGACAGTGCGCACGCCAGCAGCGATATGACGATGAATGCCGCGAGGCCGAGTTCGCCTACTTCGGGTATGCCCAGCGAGCCGGCGCCCCATACAGCTGCGGTCATCGCGACTTCGAGTTTGGCTCTTAACAGTAACAACGTGTTGAGTGATGTCAGCATCGCGCTCATGCCGATCCCGACAAGGATCAGCCGGAAGCCTTTCACGCCGGCACGATCATAAGCGAGCAGGTAGACGATTACAGCCGTGAGCAGGCCACCAACCAGGGCACCGCAAGCGGTCGCGTAGGTGCTACCATGCAGCAACGTGATGACGACAAGCGCGCCGGTGTAGGAACCGGCGCTGAAGCCGATGATATCGGGACTGCCGAGCGGGTTGCGGGTCAGCGACTGGAAGATCGCGCCGCTCGCGCCGAGGGCAGCACCGAGGACAAGCGCCAGAGCTGTTCGGGGAAGCCGCCATTCGTTGACCACCAGACCGACAGGCCCGTCTTCCCGCCTGAAGAGAGCGCTGACGACATCCGCCAAGGCGGTTCGATAATCACCGGTCACGAGAGCCAGGAGAGCAATCGCCACGGCCAGCGACAGAAGCGCCAGGCAGACCGTCAGGGTTCTAAGATCGAAGCGCAGCGCGACCCTCTGCCCGAACAGCCTGACGATCCCGACCGGCCTGCCGAAGTCGACGGCCATCGTCTTGGTGTAGACCTTCGTCATAGCCCGCTCAAATTGCGCCGTCGCGCCAGCAGGATCAGGACCGGTGCGCCGACGAATGCCGTGACGATGCCGACCTGCAACTCGCCGGGCCGCATGACGATGCGCCCGGCGATATCGGACGTCAGAAGCAGGATCGGCGACAGCACCAGCGTGTAGGCGAATATCCAGCGCTGGTCCGGGCCAACGATCCACCGCGCCACATGTGGCACCATCAGGCCGACGAAGCCGATCGGCCCGGCCGCAGCGGTCGCCGACCCGGCAAGAAGCGTTACCGCCACCACGACGAGCGCCTGGGTGCGCAGGATGCTGGCGCCGAGCGCCGACGCCAGCTGATCTCCCAGTGCGATTGCGTTAAGCGGGCGGACCACGACCAGCGCCAGCAAAAGGCCAGCCGCCATGAAGGGCGCGATGGCGATCGATGTCTCGTAGCCCGGCGTGGCGATCGATCCCGCGCCCCAGCGACGCATGCGGTCGAAATGTTCGGGATCGAGCAAGGCAATCCCCGAGGAAATGCCTTGCAGCAGCGCACCCATCGCCACGCCTGCCAGGGTCAGCCGCAGCGGCGTCGCGCCCGCCCGGCCCATTGCGCTTATGCCATAAACCAGAAAGGTCGTGACTACGGCACCGAGAAACGCAAACCAGATATGAGCCTGAATACTGGAAAAGCCGAAGATGCCGGCGGCGAGCACGACGCAGAAGGCGGCGCCTGCATTGACGCCGAGTATTCCCGGATCGGCAAGAGGATTGCGCGTCAATGCCTGGATCAGCGCGCCGGACATGCCGAGCGCCGCCCCGGCCATCAGCCCGAGCAAGGTGCGCGGCAGCCTGAGCGATTCGATGACCGCATGATCGGCGCTGCCATCATAGGCCAGCAGCGCCTTGAGTACGGTCACAAACGCTACATCCCTGGAACCAGCGGCAACGCTGCCGATCAGGACGACAGCCAGAACCGCCAGCGCGACAAGCAACCAGATCCAGCGCGCGCGATTTGTCCGTGCCGATGCTGCCGGCATGCGCTCTGCATCGGCCTTGACGGCCTGCGTGGCGGTAGGGCTCACAGGTTGAACTTTTCCAGAGTGGCCTCGACCTCGTCGCGCACTTCTTCCGGGTCGCGATCGGAGTTCCACGCAGCGTCGATCCGGCTCTTGACCTCGGGATCTAGGGCTTGCCAGCTCGCTTCCCATTCCTTGTGATTGTCGATCCAGTACCCGACGAGTTTGTAGCGGTTGGCCGGCAGCTTCAGGTCCTGGCGGACATGTTTGCGGATGGCCCGCACGGCCTTCTGTTCGCCCGCCACCCAGATGTAGCCCGGCGAGGCTGGCTGCGGCACGGCGCGAAAGATCTCCGCCAGCCTGCTCGGCGCGACGCCGTTGCCGCTGCCATGCAGCCATGTCACGTTTGCCGCCGGATGGTGGGGCAAACTCTGCTCGTCCGCGCGGCTGGCCACTTCGAGGATGACACGGCATTCCACCTCCGGCGGCGTCTGTTCGAGCAGGCGCGCGACCGCAGGCAGGCCTGTGGCGTCGGCCATCAGCAATTGCCACCGCATGTCGGACGGTGGCTCATACAAGCCACGTGGATTGTTGATGACCATGCGATGACCGGGCTCAGCCTTCCGCGCCCATTCGCATGCCAGACCGCCGTCATGCACCACGAAATCGATATCCAGTTCGCGCGCACCCTGATCGAACCGGCGCACGGTATAGGTGGCGCAGCGCACGGGCGGCTTGTCTTCGTGGTAGGTCCAGCGGCCTTCCTCGTCGATGATGGGAAGGACCAGTTCACCCGTAGCCTCGTCGGGGAAGAACAATCGCAGGTACTCGTCACCGATTCCCGTAGACTTGAATTCTGCGAGTTCCTCGCCGGAAAAAGTCAGCCGCAGCATGCCGGGGCTCAGCAGTCGACGGTTTGCAACCGTCACTTCATGAAACGTTCGGCTCATGACACTCCACTTCCCTTATCGTCGTTCCGGACGCTTCGCGTTCGGAACGATAGTTCTTCAAAATTAGGGGAAACCCAACGAGGCAAGACAGGCTCTACCAATTGTAACGCAGGGTTCCGATCACCGAGCTGCCCTGGTCCTGGTAGCAATAGCCCGAAGTGCAGGTGGTGCCGGTGCGGTTGAATATGTTCGTTGCGTTCACCTGCAGTTTCACGCCCTCATATTTCGGATCGATGGCCGCAAAGTCGTAGCGCAGGGCTGCATCGAACAGGACGCGCGAACCGTTCGTAAGGATATTCCTGTCATCGCCGTAGCTTCTGCCGATGAAGCGGGCGCCGATGCCGCCGCTGAAGCCATCCAGCGCCGTGTCTTCAGGCATGGTGTAGTCCACCCAGGCCGATGCCGAGTGGAACGGGACGCTGGATACATACTTGCCGACCGTGTTGGACGGCCCCTCAAGTATTTTCAGATCGGTGTAGGTATAGGCAGCCGTGAAAGACAGGCCGTTGTCGAGGCTGGAGGTCGCTTCGAGCTCGACGCCTTTCGAGCGGAGTCTTCCACGCTGAACCTGCACGGTTCCGGTATGCGACGCTTCATAGAAAATGCCGTTGTCCTGATCGATGTTGAAGAGGGCCGCCGTGAGCATGACATTCGCATTTGGCAGAAGATATTTGACGCCGATTTCCTGCTGCGTGCTCGTCGTCGGGTTGAAGGGCGCGTCCGTCGTGCTGTTCCAGCCGACATTCGGCGAGAACGCTGTGGAATAGCTGCCATAGAGAACGACGTCGAAAGGCGTCTTGTAGTTAAGCCCTATGCGACCGGAGAATTCCTTGTCCTTCTGATCAAGCAAAGTGGGATCGACCCCGCCGGTGAGATCAGTATTGACGGTGTTCGTCGTCACCCAGTCGTAGCGGCCGCCAAGCGTCAGCGTCCAGGCGTCGTAGCGAATCTGGTCCTGAAGGTAGAGGCCGGTCTGAATCTGCTTCTGATTGTTTCCGGAGGTCAGGGCCGGCCCGGTGATGTAGTCGCCATAATTGAGGTCGGCCGTGTTCAACGGGTCAATATCACCCACGCCGGACAGCGCATTATACTTGATCCAGGCATAGTCCAGGCCGGCAAGCATGGTATGGTCGACGGGGCCGGTGGAGAATCTCGCTTCAAGCTGGTTGTCGACGACGAAAGAATCCAGCTTCTGCACGTCGTGGCCTGCACCGCGATCCAGCAGTTTCGGGTCCAGCGGATTCTGTCTCCAGATGTAGACATACTTCGCGTCGACGTCCTGCGTCTGGTAACGCAGGTTCTGGCGCACTGTGAACGTGTCGTTGAAGCTGTGCTCGAATTCATAGCCGATGCGGGCCTGTTTGTGGATCAGGTCGGAATAGGCCGGATCGCCGGACATGTATTTGCTCACATGCCCGTAGGAATCGTTGTAATAGGCTGGATTTCCGGCGGTCTTCGAGCGTGTGTACTCGCCCAATACCGTCAGCTTCGTGTCCTCGTCCGGCTTCCAAGTGAAGGCTGGCGCGATATAGACGCGATCATCGGGAACCCCCATCAGCTCGGTGTCGGCGAGACGCCCGAGCCCGGTCAGGCGATAGAGAAGCGAATTGTCCTCGTTGACCGGGCCGGAAAGGTCGAACTGCGTTTGATAACGGTTGTTGTTGCCGAACTGAAGCTGCACTTCCCGCAACGGCTCCTCCGTCGGCCGCTTCGTGATGACGTTGTAGAGACCGCCCGCGCCCGTTGCACCGTAGAGGGCAGATGACGGACCGCGCAGAATGGAGATGCCTTCGGTGCCGTAGGGCTCGGTGGTGAAAATCGCATAGCCGCCAGTCGGCTGGCGCAGATTGTCCCGGAAGACGCCCGTGCTGGTGACGTTGAAGCCGCGCACGAAGAAGGAATCATAGCGCGGGTCCAGGCTGTAGGCGTTGACGCGAACGCCGGGCGTGTAGGCGATAGCATCCGGAAGGGATTGCGGGTTGCGATCCTCGAGCTGTTTCGGCGTTACCGAGGAGATGGATTGCGGCGTCTCGAGGAAGGGCGTGTCGGTTTTGGCGCCCGTCGCGCTGCTCTTGCCGACATAGCCATCGGCGGTGATCACGCCACCGCTGCCGCCATTGACGGTTATCGCCTTCAGAACGGTGACGTCACCTTCTGCCGGTTCGATTGCAGCGTCCGTACCGCCACCTTCGCGGTTAAGTGTCACGGTCCGCTCGTCGGTAAAACTGTGGCGCACGCCGGTTCCGGCCAGAAGCTTCCGCAAGGCCTCATCGGCCGTCAATTTGCCGGACAATCCTTGCGTCGTCATGTTCCTGACGACCGCGCTGTCGAAACCGATATGGATGCCCGTTTGCACCGCCAATTGGTTCAGTGCCGTCGACAACGGCCCCGCCGGCACATTTACCGGAACGACCCGTTGCTGCGCCATCGCAACCTGCGATCCGGCCGTGATCACCGCCGCAGCAGTGCCGGCAGAAAATGCCAACGCAAAGGCTCTTGAAATGAACGCATTCGGACGCGAACCGCCACTCGATCTTCTGTACATACTGTCCCTCTCATCCCGCCGACATGGCGCTGAAGAGGCCCCTTCGAAATTGCCTCTGATGGGTAGACGAATGAAGGTCGGGCTTGAGGCCGTCACATCGTGCAATTTTCAAAAAATCAGTAGATCACCGTCAGCAGTGAACCGGCGCGCACGACGCGCAGGTCGAAGGCTCGCTCGAAACTCCTCATGGCCTCCTGCGGAGCGGAAAGATCGAACGAGCCACTGATCCGGCGATCTGCAAGCGCGGAGCCTCCCACCACCATCTTTCCCGGAAGGTGACGCGATATCTCCTGAAGCACCGTTGAAAGCGGGCGCTCCTCGAAAATCAGGCGTCCGCTGCGCCACGGCGTCTCTAAGCCTTGCGGCACCGCCGCGACCGGGCCAAGTATCCCGTCCTTGTCATAGGAAACGCGTTTTCCGGGTTCCAGAATTGCTGCCTCTTCGGAGGCCGAACCTGTCACCGAGACGGTGTTTTCGGTGACAGTCACTTCCGCGCCGCCGTCGATCAGATTGACGTCGAAAGCAGTCCCCAGCACCCGGACCTGCCCATTGGCTGCTTCGACCACAAATGGTCGGGCAGCATCCTTGATCACCTCGAAATAAGCTTCGCCCTTGAGGAGAGTTACCTTACGGACATCCGCTGCAAACTCTTCGGATATGGCTGAGTTAGCGTTCAGGAAAACATGCGAGCCGTCGGGAAGAACAACGACCGGCATCTCGTTCGCGTTGGAAACGACATCCGCCTTCATTCGCAGCGGGCCGTCCGCCGCAAGGAACAGAAAGCTTCCTCCCAGGATGAAAGCCAGCCCCGCGATCGCTGCCAACGGCGGGCCATCTTTCTTGCGTATCAGCCGCTTGGTGAAGCCTGGGTCTTTTGTCAGTGCAAGGCGGGCATCGCCCAACAGCTGCTGCGCCTTTTCGAAGGCTTGAACATGAGCAATGTCCTGCTCGAGCCATGCGTCGAATGTGCTGCGTTCCGCTGCCGTTACATTATCGTCGCCGAGACGAATGACCCAGTCGGCCGCTTCCTTGCGGATACTGTGTTGCGATGAACGTTTATGAGCCGGTTGCATGCATACCTTGCCATTGCCCTTGCAATGGATAGACGAATGAAGCGATGGAAAGAGGCCGTCTAATCGAACGCTTCCATTCTTTCCATGCAGTGCAGCAGCGCCTTTCTAAGATGCCGGTCCACCATTCTGCGCTTGATGCCGAGGCTTTCGGCGATGTCGTCCTTGCTCTGTGAGCCGATGCGATGGGCAATGAAGACATTTCTGCATTGGCTCGGCAGTTCCGAAATGGCCTGTTGTAGCGCTCTCACCCGTTTTACCATGTCGAGCCTGTCTTCGACGGGCACGGCTTTCATCGGGATAGACTCAGTTTCGGTGTCGAGCGCGGCAAAAAGACGAGTCTCGAAGGCCAAGCGCCGCATGCGGTCGATGCCCAGATTGACGGCTGCGCGCATCAGAAAGGCGCGCAGGGAGAACTTGTTTGAACTCCATTCCAGTTTGGATGACAGCCTGATGTAGAGATCGTGGACGACTTCGGTCGCCAGTGACTGGTCGAGGCCCTTTCGCCTGACCGCGCCTCGAATGTCGTCGTAATAGGTTTCGATAGCGGAATCGAGAATAGCCCGACCTGAACTCATGGGGTCAGCCACGGCCGCGCCGTCCAATCCACGTCTGCCCAGTTCAATTCCCACGATAGCGCCCACCCGAAACCATGACAGCGGGATGTCTGCAACAGTTTCGGCAAAAGGGCAATATTAACTTGAGAAAACTAGTCATGAATAGATCGCAAACCGCAATGCTGGTCATCTCACAGGCATTCGAGAACGCGGTCCAGGGATTGGACCGCCTCAACGACCAATCCGTAGCAGGTTATGATCAAGGCTGATTGTCGGGATCCGCTTTGAGGATCGTCCCTATTTGATCGGGTGGTGCAGGGCGGCTGCGACCTTCGATGATCGTGATCGGAGCCGTAACAGTGGTCGCGGCGACCTTGCCGACGGTGTTGACGGTTCCGGCAACGACTGCGCCGATGCCTTCGCCCAGGCTGACTTTCGAATCCGTAAGCGTCTGGCCGCCGATCAGCCGGGAGCCGATCAGCTGCACGATCTCCGGGCTCTCGGCAAATTTGCCATGGTGCAGGCTGTCCTCCGTCTTGACCTTGGTGAGGTCGATCACCGTGATGCCGGCCTGTTCCAGCTTGCTGCGATAGGGTTCCTTGGAAGGGTCTATCTGGCCTACTCGGGCGACATCACCGGAGATCATGCGCGACACCGCGAGTGCCCGATCATCTTGTGAAACGAAGATCGTGAACTTGGGCTTTTCAGGTCCAAGTTCCGTCCATTGTCGCGCGAATACGTCGACATCGAGATCGGGCGAGGCGAGAATGACATTGTGGATCTTGGCAGGTATGCGCCCGTCGCGGATGGCCAGTTGCCTCAGAGACTCCATGGCCAGCCAGGTGCCCATGGAGTGCGCCATGACGGTCACGTCCTTTACGGACGGGTCGTCGACCAGCGCTTTTAGCGATCGTTCGAGTGCCGTCCGCGAAAAATTGGTGCTTTCCTTGTCGTAATTGTAGTCGAAGACGCTGGCGCGCGACGGCCAGGTGAAGAGGATCGGCGCGACCTTGGCGCCGGAATCATGGACGATCTGCCCGAAGCGGAAAACGGAGTCTTCGTACCGATTGTTGAACCCATGCACGAAGACCAGCACATGGCCGTCATTGTCATAGGCATGAAGCCATGCGCGCGCCTCCGGTATCGAAAGGTTTCTGGCCCGGATCACCGCGAAGTCCTTGGCAGGGTCGGCAGGCAGTTTCTTGGGCCACTGCACCGTGCCGGATGCACGTCCAGGTGGTATCGAAATGGCGATGTCGGTCAGTGAGAGCATCGGGCTGCGTTCACCGGAAAAAAGTGTGCCGGGATCGCCCGATGGCTTTCTGCTGGTGGCGACCAGCATCGTGACAGTCGAAGCGGCCGGCGAAAGACTGCCACTTGCAACGGGTTGGAGCACGCCTTCAGGGCGGCTGGCACAGGCTGTCAGCATAAGGCCGATACAAAGGGCGCGAACGCCGATCGAGGCTCTGCGCATCATCCCCACCATTTTCCGGTCATTTCATCGCGACGGGAATATCAGCCGCAATCAGCGCATTCCTCGCCGTGAATCTCCAGTAACTGCAAGTTGTATTTAACGAGGATTAATTCTGGTCAACCTGCATCTAGATATATTAAGGTAAAACGGGTGGTTTTGTTTATAGAATTTTTAGTCTATTCTCTATTTTTACCCAGCACTGGCGTCGAATTTCGCGATGTTTATCTTAAGCGACCAATGAGTTTCAGGCCGCTTGAATGCCCAAATTTTTGGGGTAAGCCATGTGTCGACTCGTTAGACGTGAACTACGATGACGCCCCGATGGTGCAGCTGCCGCATTCTGGGCTGGCTGCTGCCAGTCGTTTGCTGGCTAATTTTTGGCTCAGCCGCAACGGGGACCGAAACGAAATCCGAGATTGTCGTCCGTTATTCAAGCGACACCGGGTTGCCGGTAAGCGAAGCTATCCGCCGGGGGTTCAGGGATATCCTGCAACCCGGCGCGGCCATGCGCGAAGCCGAAATATCCAGGTTCGTTGTCGACTGGCCCCAGATGTCCCGTTCGCAGTTCAACACAGCAAACCTGCCGCAGGGCACGGATATCCGGTTCAGTGAGCCCTCGGTCTGGGATCAGTACAAAACCTACATATTGGCTTTTGCGGCGGTGCTGCTTCTGCAGTCGGCGCTGCTCGTCCTCGGGGGAATCCGTAGCCGTAGGCTGGCCAACCAACTGGCAGCCGAGAGCAAGGAACGCATGGAGCTGGCCGTCACCAGTGCCGACATCGGACTATGGAACTGGAATTCGAAATCAGACACGGTCTGGACGTCGGAGCGCTGTAAGGAACTGCTGATGTTGGACGATCGCGCCTCTCTAACGCGCGATGAATTCATAGGCCGCTTGAGAGCTGACGACCGGCCGCTCGCCTTGAAACGGATGGCCGACGCCCTGGCATCGGGGTTGCCATGCATCGCCGAATATCCAATCGACCTGCCGGACGGTAGCGAACGCTGGATTTTGAGCCGGGCTCTGGCCAAGGGCGGCCACAAGGATAAGGGGCCGCGCGACCATATCCTCGGTGTCGTCATGGACATAACCGAGCGTAAACGGGGTGAAGCCGAGGTTCTGCAGCATCGCAGGGAACTCACACATCTCACGAGGGTATCGGTGGTGGGAGCGTTGTCGGGTGCGCTTGCGCATGAGCTCAATCAGCCGCTGACCGCCATATTGAGTAACGCGCAGGCGGCCGTGCGATTGATCTCCCGCAATCCCGTCGATGTGATCGAGATCAGGCAGATCCTTCAGGATATCGTCGAGGACGACAAGCGGGCGGGCCACGTCATCCAGCATTTGCGTTCGCTGCTCAAGAAAGACAGCGCCACCAGAACCCGCATCCAGGCCAACGAGCTTATCACGGTCAGCCTGGCGATCTGCCACAGCGATCTCATCCTGAAGGGCGTTCCGGTCTCCAAACGGCTTGCGGCCGAGCTTCCGGAAATCAATGTCGACCCTGTCCAGATTCAACAAGTTCTTCTCAACCTGATCATGAATGCCTGCGAAGCGATGAACGCAAAACCCGCCAAGGATCGACTATTGCTCATCAAAAGCGAGCAGCGTGATGCCATGCTTCGGATCAGCGTCGTCGATTCCGGTGACGGCATCTCACCTGATGCGATCAAGGAACTTTACCAGCCGTTTTTCACGACCAAATCGCTCGGCCTTGGACTTGGGCTGCCCATCTGCAAGTGGATTATCGAAGCACATGGTGGACGTCTGGCTGCGAAGAACAACTCCGGGGGCGGGGCAACATTCTTCATCGAATTGCCAATTGCAGAGGAGCAACGACATGATCGCCCAGTCTCCGACAGTGTTTTTGGTTGACGACGATCCATCGGTTCTCAGGGCGCTGACGCGCCTGCTGGACTCCGAGGGTTTCAAGACGTGCCCGTTTGCGACGCCGCAGTCCTTTCTTGATCACTACGACCCGGACCTCGTGGGCTGCATCATTCTCGATGTTGCGATGCCGGACCTGACAGGCCTGGAGCTTCAAAGTCGGTTGGGGGCGTCCGGCTCGGGAGCGCAGCCGATTATCTTCATTTCCGGCGAAAGCGACATTCCCACCAGTGTGTCCGCGATGCGGGAAGGCGCCAGCGACTTCCTGACCAAGCCCGTTGACGCGCCGGTTCTGCTGGCGGCCGTCAGGACAGCGATAGAGCGCAGCCGTGGTTCGTTGAAATCTCGCCACGAGCGGGCCTCTCTCGAAGCGCGGTTTGCAAATCTGACGTCGCGCGAAAGGGAAGTCTTCGCCGGGATCGTGGCGGGGATGATGAACAAGCAGGTCGCAGGCAAGCTGGGGATCGTTGAAAAGACGGTGAAGGTTCACCGCGCCAGGGTCATGCGGAAGATGGGCGTCCGCACGCTGGCCCAGCTCGTCCATCTCGCCGATCGTATCGGCTTTGCCGAGCAGTGACCGCTGCGATGAGCTCATGACGCTGACCGGTGTGGGGCCAAGGTCCAACTATCGCAGCAACCAGTCAGTGGATATCCCCGTTGGCATGGCCGAGCGATGCATAAGTGTTGCGGTGGTAGACGACGACGAATCCGTCCGTAGGGCTTTGGCTCGCCTGCTGAAATCAGAATCCATCGAGGTGAAAGGCTATGGCTCGGGAACGGAATTCCTGGAAGGGGTCGGCACGACCGAGCCACACTGCGTCATCCTCGATCTTCATATGCCTGACCTGAATGGGTTCGACGTGCTGCGCCATTTTGCGCGAATGCAGTATCAATGCCCGGTGATCGTCATGACCGGACATGACAGCCCCAAGGCGCGCGCTGAATCGCTTGCGCTGGGTGCTGTGAAATATCTGGCCAAGCCATTCGACGCCGAACTCCTTGTGGCCGCAATAAGGCAAATCGCTGCGGGTAATGGCAAGCTCGCCTGATCCGGTAATTCTACCCGGCTTTTGCCTGGGGTTGCAGGTCGAGCCCGCTTCCTCGCGTGAGTAGCGAAGGCGCGCCTGTGCTACGTAGTCCGGCAACAGGATGCATGAAAATACAACTGCTTAAGCGAAGTTGCCGATATCTCAATTGTAGGCCCTAGGTCCAACTGTCGCATCCCCCGTTTGATGGGCGATATTGCCTGCCGAGCAGATTGATCACGGCGCCATGGCACCGACATGGCGAGTGCTGCGCTCGATAGTGCCGACGGGGAGAAATTCTGATGAAGGTTAGAACAGCCGCCGCTGGCGCGGCCTTGTTGCCTGCATTCATGTACCTCCAGGTTTCAAGCCTGCATGCCGCCGAGGGCGGTACTGGCTTCTATCTCCTTGGCAGCAAGGGGCCTATGGCCGGCGCGCTGCCACCCGCAGGTGTCTACTTCCAGAACGACGTTTATATCTACACGGGCGATCTCGGAGGAAACCGCGGGCTGCCGCTGGGCGGCAAGATCGTGGCGGATGTCAAAGCGACGGCGATCCTGGAATTGCCGACCGTCATCTGGGTGACGCCGGCAGAAATCGCCGGCGGTTCGCTTGCCTTCTCATTTTCCCTGCCGATTGGTCAGAAAAACGTCGATGCCGGGCTGGAAATCCAGAACCCCGTTCTCGGCACCCCGCTATCGATCTCGCGCAAGGAAGACCGCTTCAGCGTCGGCGATCCGGTTGCAGCGGCCATGGTCGGCTGGCACTCCGGGAATTGGCACTGGCAGACCGGGCTGATGGTCAACGTTCCGATCGGCGACTACAAGGACGGTTCGCTTTCCAACCTGTCCTTCAACCGCTGGGCAGCGGATGTGAACGCGGCGGTGACGTGGCTCGACCCGTCGACCGGTCTCGATCTTTCCGTTGCCGCGGGCTTCACCTTCAACGGCGAAAATCCTGCCACCGACTACACCACCGGCACAGAGTTTCACCTCGAATGGGCGGTCTCGCAGAACTTCTCAAAGGAATTCTCGGCCGGACTGGTCGGCTACTATTACGACCAGGTCACCGGGGACAGCGGCGAGGGTGCGGCGCTCGGCGACTTCAAGGGCAGGGTCGCAGCCATCGGCGCGACTGCCGGCTACAATTTCGAGCTCGGCAAGCTGCCGGTGTCTGCCCGCATCAAATATTTCCATGAGTTCGACGCCAAAAAC